>Ga0209511_1001614_pt1 | contig 19581 bp, 14 predicted proteins | sample SSSSmetaG_FD_184141 | JGI IMG/M metagenome (GOLD analysis project Ga0209511, IMG submission 184141) | Glacier valley bacterial and archeal communities from Borup Fiord, Nunavut, Canada, to study Microbial Dark Matter (Phase II) - ​SSSS... | ecosystem: Environmental > Aquatic > Freshwater > Ice >...
ACCAGGCGTCCGCATTTTCTTTGGTTTGCTTGAGCACAGCAGCGACCAACTGCTTGGCGCCGTTTATATCGCCACTCTGCATCAGTGAGTCGGCGCGATTAAGCATTGACGGAATATCGGTTTCTAGCGACATATCGAATGAATTATCGGACATGCTAACCTCCTTTATGTGAAGTTATATTATAACGTGCGGATTAGAAGTTTGTTTGGCAAGTTTGTAGAAAAGTGGGTACAGAAGTGTCAGCATATTGCGCCCAGGAGCAAAATACCCCTTTTGCCTTAAACGATCGCCGCGCGTCGGAAACGATCAACATGTGATAGACTGTGCCGCACAAGACATTCAATCACTAACGAATCTAACTAACTCAGTGGAGAAACCGTTATGCCAGTGTTGATGAGCAGTGCCGAAATGAGCCAACTCGCGCAGAAACTCGCAAAGATGCGTTATTGGCGCGCCAAATGGTATTCGTGGGGACTGGACAAAAAAGCGCATTACGATATGTGGCGGGTTGCGCTGCGTACTGAGGAGTGGCATACGCGGCTGACGCTGCCAAATAAAGGCATTCGCATTACGTTTGTCGAGAAAAAAGTGCAGGTCGGCAAGCCAAATCCAGCGGGCTTAGTGCAAACGCGCTACCGTTATGTGGAGGCGCGCGTAGAGCCGACGCCCGTGCTCGTGGAAGACAAAGTAGATGAGCGCATGAACGTCGTCTGGTGACGATCGCGTGTTGGTAAAGCACAAACGCATCAAATAAAAAGGGGCGGATCGGTCCGGTCCGCCCCTTGAATGATTAAACACCGTTCAGTCGCTGCGAACCTTAGCGGTTTTCGATCCGATCGCGGAGCATCTTGATCTCACGCTCCAGATCGTTAATCGTGTGTTCCGCACGGTGACGGCCATCATCAACGCCTGATGCTGCTTCGTGGCGCAGACGATTACTGGCGTGACTCAACTCGCGTTCGAGTTCAGCGCGCGTCTTTTCGCCAGCTTGTGGCGCGGTCAGCAGTGCAACAGCGGAGCCGATCATCGCGCCGATCGCGATCCCGGCAGCAAACGATCCCAGGTGATTTTGCTGATGCTGTTCACGCTGGCGATCATAACGGTTGGCGTTATTCATTTTTCCGAACCTCTTTCTAGTAGTCGCACATTTCCATGATGCTCAGTAAACAAAATACGTGCCACGATGTTCAGCTTGCTTAGCGCATGTTTTGAACAGTGAAGGTTTAATCTTCCAGCGTGCTGACATCGCCTTCAGGCTGACCGAGCGCACGCGCTCTCAAGACGCGCCGCATGATCTTTCCACTGCGCGTTTTGGGTAACTGCTTCACAAACTCGATCTTTGACGGCACCGCAATTGGACCGACTTCATGCCGGACATGATCCTTGAGCTTTTCTTCCAGTTCGGCGCTGCCAGTCTGCCCTTCGCGCAAAATGCAGTACGCGTAGATGATGTTCCCACGCAGCTCGTCGGGCACGCCGATCGCGGCAGCTTCGGCAACTGCTGGATGACTCACCAGCCCGCTTTCAACTTCCGCCGTGCCGAGCCGATAGCCGCTCACCTTGATCACATCGTCCACACGCCCGATAATCCAGATGTAACCGTCAGCGTCCTTACGCGCCGCATCACCTGCCAGATACATGCCGGGGAAGCGCGCCCAATATTGCGATTTGTAGCGTTCCGGGTCACCGTACACGGTGCGCAGCATACCCGGCCACGGCTTCTTGATCACCAGCAATCCGTCCGTGCCCACCGGAACGGATTGACCTTGCTCGTCCACCACATCGATCTCGATACCGGGGAACGGTCGCGTCGCGCTGCCCGGCTTGAGTGGAGTCGACGGCATGGGCGTAATCATGAAGCCACCCGTCTCAGTCTGCCACCACGTATCCATGATCGGAGATTTGCTCTTGCCGATGATCTCGTAAAACCACTTCCACGCTTCCGGGTTGATCGGCTCACCCACTGAGCCGAGCAAGCGCAGTGACGACAGATCGTGACGCTGCGGCCAGGCGTTGCCAAAGCGCATCAGACCGCGAATGCCCGTCGGTGCCATGTACAGGATCGTAATGCCGTAATATTCGACCATCTTCCAATAGCGATTTGGATACGGGTGAGCGGGCGCGCCTTCGTACAGAAATTCGGTCGCGCCCAGGATCAGCGGCGCATACACGATATAGCTGTGGCCTGTGATCCAACCCGGATCGGCGGCACACCAGTAGCGATCGTCGTCTTTGAGGTCGAACACATATTTAAGTGTGGTGCTGATGTACACCTGATAGCCGCCGTGCGTGTGCAGAATGCCTTTGGGCTTGCCCGTCGTGCCGGATGTGTACAGGATGAACAGCGGGTCTTCGGCGTCCATCACCTCCGTTTCGCAGCGCGTGGAAGCGATCGGCAGCGACATGAGATCATGCCACCAGTAATCGCGATCGGCTTCCATGTGAACTTCGCGACCTGTGCGCTTGTACACGATCACATGCTCGACAACCGGACTGCGCTTGACTGCTTCATCCGCGATCTTTTTGAGTTCAACCACGCCGCCGCGCAGCCACGCTCCATCTTGCGTGATCAGCACGCGGCTTTGCGCATCTGCAATCCGATCCGCTAAGGCCTGTTCGCTGAAGCCGCCGTATACCACACTGTGTACTGCGCCGATTTTGGCACATGCCAGCATCGCGATCATGAGTTCCGGCACGCGCCCCATGTACACCGTGACGCGATCGCCCTTTTTGACGCCCATGCTGCGCAGTACGTTGCCAAACTTGTTGACTTCCTGCCACAGCCGATAATAGCTGAACGTCCGATTATCACCGGGTTCGCCTTCCCAAATCAAGGCTAGCTTGTTTTTGCGCCACGTTTTAGCGTGTCGATCCAGTGCATTCAGCGCAATATTCGTTTTGCCACCGACGAACCACTTATAAAACGGCGCGTCGGACTCGTCAAGCACCTGATCCCACTTCTGATACCATTCAAGTTCGCCCGCACGCTCTGCCCAGAATGCCTGCGGGTCTTGCTTTGCTTTCTCGTACACTTCCTCATAATTGGGGATGAGCGCGTTTTTGACGATCTGCTCGGACGGGTAATACCACGTATCCGTATCGGTGAGCTGCGTATTTTCGACGCTGTCGGTCACAGTTTATAAACTCCTTGGAAAAGTCTTTTCGTGAAGTACGATTGTACGGCGATCTGCGCAATGGGTAAAGCATCTCGGGTGATTTGCCACGGCTCTTACAAAAACGTTGACCCCTCCCTAAATCGCTCCCCGATTACAGGGCGGGACTTTCACACCGCGTTTGACTCCCTTGCCCTGTAATCGGGGAAAGGGTGGGGGTTAGGGGTCAACTTCTTGACTTTGCAACAGCCCTGAGTGATCTGCAAACTGCATACGCGCTATCCCAGATTTATGACAGCCACACCGGCTCGCTATAGGACAGCGTGCTGTCATGCGTCAACTTGCGCACATTCGAGCCGTCCGCATTCATGATGTACAGTCCGGCGTTTCCACGCGGCGGCTGCGGCGTGTTTGGATAAAAATCCGGTTCGTTGACCGTAAAAATGATTTGCGTGCTGTCCGGTGACCATGCGAAACCCGAAACTTGTATATTGTCAGGTGTCAAGCGCTGCTGATGTGTCTGATCGGCGTTCATGATATAGAGGATCACATCATCACGGTTATCGTTTGTTATCGATAGGTAGGTGATGTGCTTGCCATCGGGTGACCAGGCCGGGTTTATCAAAAATCTTCCGGGCGCATCAGCTATACAGCGTTTAGTGGTGTCGTCTATAGAAATTATACAAAGACCTACAATAATGTGCTGGCTGTCGGGCGACCAGGCAGCTTCAGCGTAATATCCACTTTCTGGTAGCAGCAAGCGAGTGCTCATGCCATCGCTGTTAACAATATAGAGATGCTCATTAGGTTCGGTCGTGTCTTTTCGACCGGTAAAAATTAAGTATTTTCCATCAGGCGACCAGCCAAGCATCCATACATCCCCATTGTCAAACGCGTTTTGCTGTCCAGTCAGTGCGCTTTCGCCCATATACCAATCGCATTGAACGTATTCCCGTTGTGGGTCAGGCTGATATACGGGGATAGGGGTGACGCAAAATCCGTTTGATGCTCCACCGCGAAACTCTTGATAAGCGAGCCGCTGACCATTTGGTGACCAGAATGATTCGCGAGCAAACGACGGAATATAATCAAAAATAGTATTGTCAGTGACATTGACGATAAATATTTGAGGGGATGTGACATCGCCTACCGTTACTGCGAGCAGCTTTCGCGTCGGTGACCATGACAACAACAATGGAGGCTGCGTCTGTAGGCTTATTTTATGTTCATCGCTACCCGCACTGTCAATAATGTGCAGCACTGAAGTGTAATAATTACGTGACCCGGCGATAAACGCGATCTGATTGCTGGACGCGTTTTGTGTCGCGGGTGGCGTCACCTGGGCATCGACTCGGCGCAAGGTGAGCAGCGCAATCAAGCCGATGAGCACAGTTACTTTTGCACGGTGATTCATAAATGTTCTCGCAAGCGGTTATATGGTGCTGATTGTACAACCAAACCGATTTACATCCGCGAACTGCTTGACAAATAGAACCTTTGGCTTTATAGTCAAGTGCGAACATTTGTTCCATCTGTAAGGAGTGAGCCACTATGTTCCGTGCTGTTTGGGTCGAGTTTCCTGTGCAGGATATTGAACGTGCCACCAAATTTTATCAAACCGTGTTCGAGTCTGAGTCGCTCAAAATCGAGGCTGACGAAGGGGTGCGCCGCCGAACCACACTCTTTAGCGGTAATGCAGAAGGTGCAGGCATTTCGCTGACGCAAACCGCCAACTTCGAGCCGAGCGGCAAAGGGACACTGGTGTATCTGAACGCGGGCGAAGACCTGACGGGTCACCTCAGCCGTGTCGAAGCGGCTGGTGGCAAAATCATTGAGCACAAAACAATGATGGGTAGTGCCGGGTTTTACGCCACCTTTCACGATACGGAAGGCAATATTGCTGCACTATATTCGTACAAATAACTGCTTAGCGAATGCCCTCACCCGAATTTCCTGACAATCAAACGATCAAACCAAAGATTCGGGGTGAGGGCACAAAATAAGAGTACAATACTAGACGCGCGGCACGCGTGCCAACAACGTGCTGACCACCTCGTAGCTGCTCGTGCCGAGTTGTGTCGCAACCATGTCAACGCTCAGCGTTTCGTCGCCTTGCGTGCCGATCAGCACCACCTCGTCACCGATCGCCACATCGGGAATATCGCTCACGTTGATCATCGCCTGATCCATGCTGACGCGCCCGACCAACGGCGCACGCTTGCCAGCGACCAGCACATATCCCCAGTTTTGCGGCGCGCGGCGGAAACCATCCGCGTAGCCTACGGGCAGCACGGCGATCCGTTCAGTTTCACGCGTGCGATAGGTGTTGCCATAGCCGACAAAACTCCCTGCTGGCAGCTTCTTGACTTGCGCGATCGTTGTTTTCCAGGTCAGCGCAGAGCGAAAGCCAGTTGGCAGCGGCACTCCCGGCATCAATCCGTACATTGCTAACCCGGTGCGTACCATGTTGAAGCGCGTCTCCGGGTATTGCAGCGCCGCCGCCGAGTTCGCCGCATGAATATACTGAAATTGATAGCCGCTCGCCTGCAACGGATCGATCACATCGTGGAAGGTTTGAAGCTGTGCCCGCGTGTAATCCGGGTCACTGTCAGCGCTTGAAAAATGGGTGTAAATGCCCTCAACATGCAGATTATGCAAATTGCGCAGACTGCGAAAGAACGGGATCGCTTGATCAGGCAGCAAGCCGAGCCGTCCTAATCCGGTGTCGATCTTGACATGAACACGGATTGTGGCGTTCATCTCGCGCGCCACCCGATCGTAGCTGCGCGCCATGTCAATGTCGTACAAAGTCAGCGCAATGTTATAGCGAACGGCCTGCTGCGCAACCCAGGCGGGCGTATAACCGAGCACCAGCATCGGCGCATCAATGCCCGCTTCGCGAATGTCGGTCGCCTCGTTGACCGTGGCGACGCCTAAATAACTGGCACCGTTCAGCAGCGCGGTAGTGCTGACCGCGACCGCGCCATGCCCAAACGCATTCGCTTTGACGACGGCCATCAACGCGACATCGGGACCAATCGCTGCTTTGAGCAATTTTGTGTTTTGCGCGATCGCTGTCTTATCGATTTCGATCCAGGTGGGGCGCGCGGGTTGTTCAGTCCATACCGCATCGTACACGCTTTCGGGACGGGGTAAGCTTGCCGCGTCGTCTGGATTTGCCAGCAGTGCGCGGACGACCCGTTCCATACGCGCACGCGAACCGCCTTTGACCAGTACCACGTCATTGGCGGTAAGCGAGTCGCTCAACAGTGCGGCGGCGTCCTGGTGACTGAACGTAATGCGCACCTGATCCGTCCGCAGTCCATGATCAATTGCGGCTCGCCCGATTACCGCGCCAAGTTCGCCTTCGGTGATCAACAAATCGGCCACTTCCGCCGCGCGTCGGCCAACATCGATGTGACTGCGCAGCGCGTGCGCGCCGAGTTCGTCCATATCACCCATGACGAAGATAAGCCGCTCTTTGCGCTCCGGGACACGCACTGAGGATAGAAAATCGAGCGCCGCCAATGCGCTTTCAGGGTTAGCGTTGAACGTATCATCGATCAGGAAACTGCCGTTTTTGCCTTCCAGCGGATGCAAACGACCGGGCAGCGGTTCAAGATCAGTCAGCGCGCGTAAGCCTTCTTCGAGCGGTACGCCATAGCTCAGGCCGACTGCCAACGCCGACAGCACCCCATAGAGTTGATGAGTGCCCAACAACTGCACCCAACGCCCCTGATACCGCTCACGTTCGTAGCGCAGATCGAAACCGACTTTATCACGTCCGGCCACTAGATTATAGGCCAACAAATCCGCACCGTAAGCGTGTCCAGTGCGATCCAGACCGATAGTGATTACCTGCGCACGCGTGCGGGTGGTCATTTGTCGCACAAGTTCATCGTCATAATTGAGAATTGCGATGCCGTCGGGTGGCAGACGCTCGATCAACACCGCATTTTCGCGCGCGATATTATCAAGATTGCCAAGTCGATCGGTGTGCATATGGCTGATGTTCGTGATCACGCCAACCTTCGGATTGGTGGCCTCCACGAGTGCTTCCATCTCGCCAAAGTGATCCGTGCCAAACTCCAGCACTGCTAACCGATGTTCAGCGCTCAATTTGCCAAGCGCTAACGGTAATCCAAAGCGTCCATTGTAACTGCCGGGGCTTTTATAAACTTTGTGGTGAGTGCCGAGCACCGCCGCAATTGCTTCTTTGGTGGTGGATTTGCCTGCACTGCCTGTCACGCCGATGACGGTCGTATTGAACTTTTTCAGCACGATTTGTGCCCAATGCAGCAGTGCCGTTTCAACGTCGCGCATGACGATCACGGTCAAGCCGGTGGTGTCAAAGTCCGGTGGCCGCGTACACATGATCCCGACCGCGCCACCATCGACTGCTTCACGCATAAAATGGTGACCGTCGCCGCGCTCGCTCTTGACAGCAACGAACAGTTCACCCGCTGCTACACGCCGCGAATCAAAGCAAAAATCGGTAAAAAGCTCGATTGCCGCTTCACCAAAGAGCTGTCCGTTCGCGGCGCTGAGAATATCATGCAGATTAATCATGTTGTAATTATAGCAAATCTGCGAAAAGTGATCAGTTAGGGTTTGGTTGTGCGCGGGTTGTCAACACGGAAGGTGAGGGAACATGTGAAGAAGCGCGACCCCTCTCACGAGGAGAAGGGCTGCGCAAAACTGAAAGCGGAAATTACGAAGCGCTTGCCGACAACTGGCCGCGCATTGCACCTGCCGGGAAATCGGCATTGTGAACGTTCACATAGAACGTGGCTGGCTCGGTCAGGATTTGTTCGATCAACGCGGGCGAGACACCACTGGTGCAGCCGCTGGATTTACCAGTTGCATCAGGTGCCGCGAATGGGACGACTACTGGACCCGCGACACCTGCGGCGCCAGCGTGAATGTGCGCAGCCGAGGCGGGCAGCGTGATCCCGGAGACGGTGAGCTGGAAGCAAATCTGGCCGGGGCCGGTAGCCGGACGGGTGATCGTCAGGATCGCAGTACCCTTACCATTCGGTGCGCCAACTTTAGGAACTTCATTCGTGCCAGCCAACGTTGCGGTCAGCTTGCAGCCCTTATTATCCACAAACGGGCTGGTAACCATCGCGGCAGCAGGCATGGTCATTGCCATGGTTGCGCCCGCCATCATGGTTGCTGGCATCATGGTGGAGGCCATCATGCCAGACATCATCGTCGCTGGCATCATCATGGTGGAGGCCATCATGCCAGACATCATCGTCGCTGGCATCATCATGGTTGAAGCCATCGTGCCAGACATAGCGCCCATTGCGACTGGACAGGGAGGATACGCGCCATCCATGCCGGACGCCATGGTTGCACCCGCCATCATCGTACCGGACATCATGGTGCCAGACATCATCGTGGCTGCCATTGTCGCTTGTGGTTGAACGCCAGCGCTTACGCTTGTCGCGCTCAAGCCGCCGATTACCAACAAAGCTGTCAGAACTACTGCACTGCTGAGTTTGAAAAAGTTTGAACGCATATTTACGCTTCCTTATGAACCAGACCACTGCGAATTGGGAACTCATGCTTTATAGCAATTTTTGCGCCATGAATCTTATCTGTGAATCCATCATGCGACACATGCAATGACTGTCATTGAACTAACGTTAGTTTGGCGTTCACCCTATTGGGCGTTAAAATCAGCACAAATCTTGATAGCTTTTACAATCTTGCAGGACACTTAACAATGGACTTTGAATTAAACGCTGAGCAAACCATGTATCGGCGCGCCGTTCGTGATTTCTGCGAAGGCGAATTGAAACCATACGCCGCCGAAGTCGATCAAACGGGCGAGCTGCACTGGGACGCCATTCGCAAGATGCCGCAGCTTGGTTTGACCGGTTTGCAGGTGGCTGAGGAATATGGCGGCGCGGCACTTGACGCGATCAGCACGGCGATCGCCATCGAGGAAGTCGGGCGCGCGTGCGGATCGACTGGTTTATCGCTGGCGGCGCACAACGGGTTGGCGTGCTTTCCGCTGATGCGATGGGGCACGGCTGCGCAAAAAGAACATTATCTGCCACGCCTGACCAGTGGTGAAGTGCTCGGCGCGCTGGCCTTGACTGAACCCAACGCTGGCTCTGATCTGTCGAATGGGCTGAAAACTGCCGCTGTCAAAGAAGGCGACAGTTGGATCATTGACGGCGCAAAAGCCTGGATCACCAATCCGAAATTCGCGCCCACTGTGATCACTTTGTGCCGTACCGATAAAGAGGCGGGCAACAAAGGCTTCACGATGATCATGGTGGATGCGGGCACGGCAGGCATGGACATCCGGCCACCCGAAAAGAAGATGGGTCTGAAAGGATCGCCAACGCAGCAGATTATTTTTGAGGAATGCCGCGTTGCCCACGATCAGACGCTCGGCACGGAAGGGCGCGGCTTTCATCAGACGATGGAAACGCTCGACGGCGGGCGTATCAGCATTGGCGCGTTGAGCATCGGGCTGGCGCAAGCCGCGTTCGAGGAGTCGATCCGTTATGCCAAACAGCGCGAAGCATTCGGCCAGAAGATCGCGAACTTTCAGGCGATTCAATGGATGATCGCGGACGGCGCGTTGGAGATTGAAGCGGCGCGCTTGCTGGTATATCGCGCGGCATGGCTCAAAGAGAATGGCAAACCGTTCACCAAAGAAGCGGCCATGGCGAAACTGTTTGCATCCGAAATTGCGGAAAAAGTGTGCTATAACGCTGTGCAAATTCATGGCAGCTACGGCTACAGTCAGGAATTCCCGGTAGAGCGCATGTACCGCGATCAACGGCTCATGACGATCGGTGAAGGCACCAGTCAGATTTTGCGGGTGGTGATTGCGCGCCGCGTGCTGGACGAGATCAACTGATCACACTATGAACAACGACACCGAACCGATCACCGCGCAAGATTATCTGGCGCGTGCCGAGCAGTTTCATAATGCCAACGATTACGAGCGTGCGCTTGCTGATTGCGAGGCCGCGCTTCAGTTAGAGCCGGAAAATGCGCAGGCATATTATCAGCGCGGCTGGCTGCGCGATGATATAGGCCCTCGCAACGAAATATCGAATGAAGACTTTGAGCTGGCACTGGCCGATTACGCGGAAGCCCTGCGCCTCGATCCAACGTGCGAGAACGCTTATATCGCCCGCGCGGTAATCTACAACCTCGTTCTGCATGATAACGTTCGGGCGATGGCGGACTACAATGCATTAATCGCGCTAAAGCCAAACGATGCATACGGCTATGAACATCGCGGCTTTCTTTATCATAACTTTGCCGGTCAATATGATGTGGCGTTGTCTGACTACAATCGGTCTATCGAACTGGAAGCTACGGCTGAGCGCTATGTGAGACGTGGAAATTTAAGAACTGATCTAAAGGATTATGAAGGCGCGTTGGCTGATTACAATTCAGCTATACAACTTGAACCTTACCACTCTAACTTCGTGCACCATCGGCGTGGCAATGTTTATCAGGAAATGGGCGATTTCAGAAGCGCCATCGATGAATATACAATCGTGATTGATCCGATTATGACTGACAAAAACGATTATCCGGAAAAATATTGGGCAGAATATTGGAACGCTCGCGCATGGGCATACTATCAGTTAGATGACTATGACGCTGCTATGCTCGATGCAAACGAGGCGATCCGACGTGATAGATCAGACGCCTGGGAGTTCCGGCACACGCGCGGCGCAATCTACGAAGCACTGAATCAGGTGGCAAATGCCATTAACGATTATCAAGCCGCGCTTGCGTTTGAACCTGATGATGAGGACACCCAACAAGAAATGCTCGGTTATATTGCGCAGTGGCTTTAGATAGACCCCTCCCCAGCTACAATCACACGCCAGGCGGGACTTTTATGCAGCGCTGACTCCCTTCCCCTGTACACGGGGAAAGGGTCGGGGTTAGGGGTCAATTCTGACTTTGTAACATTACCTGTGGTAACATTCACGCCCACGGTTTCGCCTCACTTTGATCATGCTTGAAAGGATATTTGTAGGATGCTCTCGTCTGTCAAAACTTCGCTGAACGCGCGTCCGGCGTGGCAGCTTCGCGTACTGCGCATCGTATTGTTTACAGCACTGACCGCCTTATCAGCACGGCTGCGCATCGAACTACCGAACAATCCAGTGCCGATCACGGCGCAAACGTTGATCGTCTGGCTGGCGGGTATGGCGCTCGGACCCGTAGAGGGCGCATTGAGCCAATTGTCCTATGTGGCGCTGATTGCACTCGGCGCGCCGATCGATACGCGCGGGTTGGGCGCGGCAGTGCTGCTTGGCCCCACGGCGGGCTATTTGCTCGGCTTCATACCGGGCGCGTTCATCGCCGGACTCGCATGGCGCAGGCGGCTGCCACTCAAAATCCTGGCAGGCTTCGGCGGCGTGCTGGTTGTGCATGTGCTCGGCATTGGCGGCATTGCACTGGCGCAGCATATCGCATGGATGGCGGCGGTCGGCTTTGATATACAGTTCGTCGCGGTGGATTTTGGCAAGGCATTGTTAGCCGCTTCGCTGATCAACCTGGGCGGCGCATCGTGGCGGCGGTGGGGCGGGATCGATCAACCGCTCGCCCACTAATTGCGTAAAACATGGCCGGAGTGGATCACCCTGGAAGGAATGGCGCTGTTGGCGATCATGCTGCTGGCGCTCGGGCTGCGGGTGGGTGCGCCGGGGGTGGTCGAGTTCAAACAAGACGAGGCGAACCTCTCACGTTATGCGCTTGACCTGACGCATGGTCGCGCTTTTCCGTTGTGGAGTATCGACTCGTCGGTAGGCATTCGCAACCCACCGATCGCGGTATACGTCATGGCGCTGCCGTACCTGATCAGCAGTGATCCGACGCTGGCAACCGCCTATGTCGGCCTGCTGAGTACGATCGCAGTGCTGCTGTTGTACTGTGTTACGCGGCGCTATTATGGTGTGCGCGTGGCACTGATTGCGGCGCTGCTGTACGCTGCTAACCCGTGGGCGGTGTTTTACGCGCGCAAGATTTGGGATTTGCTGCCGCTGTTCATACCGTTGATCGTGGGCAGCGGCTTACTTGCTTTCATCGATCGTAAACGGTGGGCGCAAGTGCTGCATGTGCCATTGCTGGCGCTCGGTATTCAGGTTCACTTCGGCGCGGCGCTGTTGATCCCGATCACGCTTTTTCTGATCATCAGCGGACGCCGCCACCTGACGCGCTGGTTCGCCTTGAGTCTGGTGCTCAGTTTGTTGACTACCATCCCGTATGCATTCGGGGCGGCACAGCTCGGCTATTTCGATGTATCAGCCACGCTTAAACGGATCAGCGCGTCCAGTGGGAATACGCCGCACCCGATCGGCTTTTCGCTGGACGGGTTACAAGCTGCTGCGCTGTTGACGGCGGGCACTGAAACCTATCTGCCCGCTGTGTTGCAAGCCTATTCCGATGATCCATTGATGCTGCCCGACTCGACTGCCCCGCTCGCGCTGCGCACCGGCTTAGGAATGTGGATCGTGATCGGGCTGAGTGCATCGGTCTGGCTCGTAATCCGCACTGTGCGCCGTCGTGATGCGCGGGCGCTGATCGATGTGGTTGTACTGCTGTGGGCATGGATCACGCCGCTTGTCTTTTCGCTGACATGGACGCACTTCCATCCGCACTATCTGCTGACGATGTTACCCGCCGCTTTTGTGTTGGTGAGCACTGCGCTGATGGATGGGTGGCAAGCAGTCAAAAATCAACACGCACGCGGCTTGATCGGGATCATTGGCGCGCTGCTTTTGATCGGCATGGCCGCGCTGCAAAGTTATGGGATTGTGGCGCGACTGGCATTTGTCGATACTCACGATACATCCAAGACGTTCGGCACGCCACTCCATTATCTGATGGCCGTGCGGCAAGCGATTCTAGATCAGCATCCGCACAGTGTGCTTGCCTTACTGGATGGCCAATACATCGGTTATCACGATGAGGCGACGATCTGGAATACGCTGCTGTACGATGTGCCGTCCGTGCGCTTTCTAGACGAAAATACCGAAGTGTATCCGCTGACGCCTGCTGTTTACTTATCGCATCGCTGCTTTGGCAATGCACAGCAGTTTTACCTGCGCCCACCCGGTGAAGGCTGTTATGCAGTCGGTACGCGCAGTGCTGCGCAAATCACGCTGGCTGATTACGCCGCCGTACCGAACGCCGATCAGCGCAAGTTTGCGAATGGGGCGCGGGTGCTGCGTTACGCCTGGCAGATCGTACCCCGCGCGTGTTTGAAGCTGATCTGGACAGCCGACGGCCCAGTATCCGAGGATTATAACTTTTCAGTACATTTTCTGAATGCAAGCGGCAGTACGATCCTATCCGCAGACGGTTTATCCTGGCGTGGGCAATATTGGCGGCAAGGTGATATGATCGTGCGTACCTTTTGCCCGACCGATCACCTCGATCAAGTGCCGCACATCATCGCGGCGCAAATTGGCATGTACACCTACGACGGCGCGAACTTTCATACCGTCGCTTTAGTGGATCAACAGAACGCTATGGTAGGCCAGGCGTTCACCCTTTCCCTGGTTTCGCCCTGAGCTTCGCCAGCATAACTCAAAAACTTGACAAGGTTTCGGCACTATGCGAATATTTGTTGTACCTTTGTCGAACCTATATTACAAACCCCTATAGGATCGCACAAAGCGCGCTATAATGCTCTTCAATAGATGTACTACCTAGGTAAGGATAAGCGGAGGCCAACGTGACAATTTCAGTACTTGTGGCGGATGACGACGAATCGATCCGCCTGATGTTGTATGAATTTTTGACCGATGAAGGCTTTACCGTGTCACAGGCCAAGAATGGTATCAGTACGTTGAAGATGCTTGAGCAAAAAATGCCGGACGTGCTTTTGTTGGATATTCGGATGCCCGATATGGATGGGCTGGCCGTGCTGCAACGAATGCGCGATGATGGCCTTGAAGCGCCTACGATCGTCATGACCGCGCATGGTACGTCGTCTACCGCGATCAAATCGATTCAATTGGGCGCGTATGATTACCTGATGAAGCCGTTTGAGCTGGACAAAGTGCTGGTGACCATTCAGCGCTTGATCGACCATGAGCGGCTGACCAAACAGGTTGCCCAATTGGAGACGCGCTTTGCACAAGCGCCCGGCGAAATCAAAGAGCGCATCGTCGGCGCGAGTCCAGCTATTCAGGAAGTCTTCAAGGTGATCGGGCGAGTGGCTGAATCGGATGCGCCGGTCTTGATCTACGGCGAAACTGGCACTGGCAAAGAGTCGGTCGCGCAGATGTTGTTCGAGCATTCAACGCGCCGCAAAGGTCCGTTCGTGCGCATCAACTGCGCCGCGCTGCCCGAAACGTTGTTGGAATCAGAGCTGTTCGGGCACGAAAAAGGCTCGTTCACGGGCGCTATCGCCACGCGTCAGGGACGTTTTGAATTAGCCGACGGCGGCACAATATTCCTGGATGAAATCGGTGAAACGACGCCTAATACACAGAAAAAGCTGCTGCGCGTGCTGCAAAGTGGTGAGTTTCAACGGGTGGGCGGATCCAAGGATTTTCAGGTCGATGTGCGCGTACTGGCAGCGACTAACCGAAATTTGCTGAAAGAGATCGACGCGGGCACCTTTCGCGAAGATTTATTTTATCGACTGAACGTGATCACTATCACATTACCACCACTGCGCGAAAGAATGAGCGACATTCCATTATTGGTGGCACACTTTCTGGATAAATATCGTTACCGCGAAGGGCTTCCAGCAGCAAAAATTGTGCCTGAGGCGCTCGATTTACTGATGCACCACAACTGGCCGGGCAATATTCGCCAGTTGGAAAATGCGATCCGGCGTGCCGTAGTGCTCTCCGGGGGCGGTGCTATCACACCTGATTACTTCGATCTGACGGGTGAACAAACGCCGTATATCATCGATCTGACCGACGCCGTACGGGAAGGCCGTCCGCTGGCCTCCGTGAAGGCGGAAGTCGAGCGTGAGATGATTCGGCTGGCGCTGTTACAATCCAGTCAGAATCGGGCACAGGCAGCACATAAACTGGGCATTGCGGAAGCTACGCTCAACCAGCGTCATGAAACGATTGGCGTTGGCTGACCCTCAGCGAATACCGATCGTTTCCGATAGAGGCTTATTATTCATGGACATGTGGACTGGGCAGGATCAACAAATGGATCAACGTCCGGCAGCGACGTTGGTTACTTTTGCATCGCTGTTAGCGCTGCCAAGTTGGCGCTTAGAGCAGACCATGCACGAGGAACTTTCGCAAAATCCGGCGCTAGAACTTCAAGAGGCGGATATTTGCCCCCGCTGTGGCAGCCCTCGCAATGATGGCGTGTGTTATTTCTGTCTGGATCAAGATCGGATCGATCCAGAAGAAGCGTTTCACAATCTGGAGTCGGGTCGTCCGTTAGAGGAAGATTTCGATTTGTTCAGCGTGGTTGCTGCGCCGCGCACGTTGGCTGAGGAACTTACCGAACTGATGCACGCCGCGCTGCCCCGTGACGATCACTTCATCGCTGACTTTTTAATTGGCAGCCTGGACGACAGCGGCTTGCTATCGGTGCAGGTAGGCGATGTGGTGCATACGCTCGGTGTCACGTCAGCGCGCGTCAAAGAGGTGCTCAGCCTGTTGCAGAAGTTGGGGCCGCCGGGAGTTGGCGCGCGCGATGCACAGGAATGTTTGATGCTGCAAATCGATCGACTCGACGATATGATGGAAGTGCCGCCGTTGGTACGCCCGATCATCGAATCGCACCTCAAAGATCTGGCACAGGGGCGTTACGTCGAGATGGGACAAATGCTCGGCAGCACCGCTGATAACGTGATCGCCGCGCGTGACTTCATCCGTGAGCATTTGCGCCCATTCCCGATCATCAGCGGCAGCGATAGCGACGGCGCGCAGGTAGTGGATACCGCCTATGCAACGCCGGATGTGGTGATCCGCAAGGGAGTCAGCGAAGAAGAAGAATTCGTCGTGGAGGTGATCGAATCGCGCCGCTTTGCCTTGCGCATCTCACCCGCTTATCGCCAACTTGCGCAGACCATCCGGCACGGCAAAAGCGAAGTGATCAACGACGACGAACGGCGACATGTCATGGAGCACATTTCGCGCGCGCAGCAGTTCATTGGTCACTTGCAAGAGCGACATAATACGCTGGAGCGCGTGGTCAAAATTTCAGTTGAGCATCAAAAAGAATACTTGCGACACGGCGTGCGCTCTCTGACCCCGCTCACCCGCTTGCAAGTGGCTGAAGAATTGGGCCTGCACGTCTCGACAGTAAGTCGCGCCGTTTCGGATAAATACGTTTTGCTTCCGTGGCAGCAAATTAAAACCCTCAAAATCTTTTTCGAGGCGGTGCGCAGTTTGCACGATGTTTTGCGCGAACTGATCAGCGACGAAGAACACCCGTTGACTGACGTAGAGATCGCAGAACGCTTGAGCGAACAAGGCTATCCGGTAGCACGCCGCACGGTCGCCAAATATCGCAAGCAGCTTGGCATTTTGCCCTCAACCTTGCGCTGAATTCCGTGCCCCACTCCCATTCTCTAATCTTGTGGAAGCGGGGTAATCGGATCAACTGCTAATATGGGGACGTGGCAGGCCACGTCCCTACAGCGCGTGCCGGATTGCCCATAGGAACACGGCAGGCCGTGTCTGCAACCCTCGAAATTCAACGCAGCAGACCATTAGAACGCCGGGCACGTCGTGATCTGCGTCACCAAATCAGAGCGTACCCAACCCTGTTCCGGCAGCCCCTCGATCGTGAATGACACTTGATACCAAATATAGCCGTCATCGCTGCCGGACTGCTGTTTAAGCACATCCATCTGTTGATTCTGCCCTACCGGGGTGATTGACACAGAATTCTGAGTTGGCTTTGAACGCACATAGACAGCAGCGCCGCCGGGCCGAATGACTTTGACCTGACACAAAATAGGCGGCGTCGGCGTCACACTGGGCGTGAGCGTCGGCGCAAGGGTCGATGTGCGGCTCGGCGTGAAGGTGAGCGTCGGCGTATCGGTGAACGTCGCGGTATCGGTGGGCGTGAACGTTTCAGTCGGCGTAGAAGTCGGCGTGCGCGTGCGGCTCGGTGTAAACGTCGGCGTCGGCGTGAAGGTGGGAGTTGTGGTAAACGTCGGCGTCAGCGTGGGAGTATCGGTGGGTGTAAAGGTCAGGGTGGGCGTCAGCGATGGCGGCGGCGTAAAGGTGACGGTTGGCGTATGGCTCGGCGTGAACGTCGAGGTCGACGTCGGCGGATTTACCAGCGGTGCCCATACCGGACGCGACAGCAGCCCAAGCGCCAAGAGCGCGACGATAATACCCCCGCCAATGACGCCAGCCCGCAGCGTATGTGCCCGGCGCAGCGTACGGACTTCTTCTTCTAGCTGCAAAATTTCGCTGCGCCGTCCCAACACGCGGAACGGCTCATCTTTGGAAAGCGCTAACCAGCGTTCGGCGGTCGCTAAATCGTGGCGGTCAAGTGCGGTTTCGACGCGCTCAATGTGCCGTCCGAGCAGGTCAGCGACGACCATGCGAAAACGCGGGTCTTGCGCAAATTCGCGCAGATTAGCGAGCATCGTCCGTGCTTGCGCCAATTCATCATCGAAGTTCTGGGCAAGTAGTGCCGACGATCGCTCGATCATCTGGCGACCTTCCTGCATCCGCGACTCAGCCTGACGAGCGCCTTGCAGCAGCGTATTCGCTTCGGACGCGCCCTCTTCCAAACCAACCGCCATTTCCAAAGTACGGACGGCTTCGCTGGTGATACGCATCTTCTCATCGAGCACAGTGGCTGATTCGGCACGGTTCAGCGCCGATTGTGCCTGATCGATCAACTGCGATTTGATCGATTGTAAGCGTTTGGCCGCTTCTTGCGTCAGCGTTTGAAGGCGGTTACTACCAGGGAGCACTTGCCGCAGTTGACCTAGATCAGCCAACAGCGTTTGCAAATTATTGGCGCGATCGGATGGGCTGCCGGACAACATATTGATCTGCACTGAGGCGCGATCGAATTGTTCCTGCACGCGCTTGACCAGATCGATCCGATCCTGCGCGACCGGATCACTGGGCACAACAGCTAATGCGCCTTCATATTTGCGCCGCGCGCCTGCCCAATCATCGGCAGCCAACAATCGATCGCCGTCGTTGAGCAGCTCGCGCGCTAACGATAAATCCTGAATATCGAGCAGCGCTTGTTCAGCATCTTTCCAGGCCGCGATCCCAGATCGTTCGGCCAGATCGCGCGCTTCACGATACAGCCGTTCGGCCTCATCGTAATTTCCGGCGCGCACCAGCGAGTTCGCGCGGTTATAAGCCACCCGCGCATCGAACGGGATGCGATGATCGGGCACGACGCCGCGCATCAGGTTGTCTTCGGATTTTTGGCGATATTCCAGCGCGTTCGGATTGTCCGGCTGTGCGGCCAACACGCGATTTGCCAGATCGATCGTCTTTTGATAATCACCCGCATAATAGGCTTGTGTGACATCGGCCATGCCATCTTGCGACGGCGCAGCGTTTGGCGCGGCATTCGATGAAAAGCTATTCGCGGCGGTGGGCACTGCTGAGCGCGTGTCGGGCATTGTCACGGGTGCAATGGGTTGGATCGATGCGTTGGGTGTGCTGGTCGCCGTTGTCTGACGCGCTGGTGACGTTTCCATCGCGATCCCAAAGCCTGCCAGCAGATCGCGCACTTTCATTGCTTGCTGCGGACTGTGCGCGGCGGCCTGACGCAGCAAATCGCGCGCCTCGGCATTGGTCGGGTCTTGATCGAGCGCGCCTGCTAAAATATCGATCGCTTCGTCGTAATCGCCATCATCAGCGGCCAATTCCATCCGAATCCGCGCGCGGCGCAAAATACCACGCAGCACTGCCGAGTCGCTGGTAGAGGCGGCTGCACTGCCCGCACTGTTACTTATAACGCTGTTATTCGCCGGACTATCAGCCGCAGTTGGGCTGCGCGTACTGCGCTGCGCAAGCTCGGCAAACAGCGCGCGCGCTTCCGACTCATAAGGCGTATTTTTGCTGGCCGTGAGCAGTGTACGCGCCTCCGACTCGAACGGGGTCAGGTCGGCGGGGCGGCTGTCGGCAGGCAGCGTATTGAGCCGCTGCCGCAGATCGGCGAGCTGTTGTTGCAAACCAGGCATTCATCTCTCCAAAACGCGTTGAAGTGCGGATGTTACCAACAAACTGGCGTTTTGGAAACAAGTGCATTGCGCACTCGCCGCGTCTCACATTTATATCTCATCCTCTCGATATGATGATGCTTTCGTTACGCCGTATCGCTGGACAGCCGTGCTATACTATACGGACACACATCGGAGTTGTCACATGACTGATAAAATTTCGTCTCGCAAAGGCTATATCGCCGCCGAATTTCTGAATTCCACCCATCGCATTTCTGGTGAAGTGAATCTGCGTAATCAGCCGCTGGTTGATACGCTCAACGATACCATCA
>Ga0209511_1001615_pt1 | contig 19573 bp, 21 predicted proteins | sample SSSSmetaG_FD_184141 | JGI IMG/M metagenome (GOLD analysis project Ga0209511, IMG submission 184141) | Glacier valley bacterial and archeal communities from Borup Fiord, Nunavut, Canada, to study Microbial Dark Matter (Phase II) - ​SSSS... | ecosystem: Environmental > Aquatic > Freshwater > Ice >...
TTTTTGTGTGGTAACTTAAATTATACACGAAAATGGGGGGTCATTGTTTTTTTGTTTTAAAAAGCTCTGTAACCCTTGAAAATAAAGACTTTTATTAAAAAAATTAGTGTAAAAACTTTACACTAACGCTTTCTCTAAGGGAGGAGAATAAATGGAGTCAAAATTTGATAAAAGCCCCTATTGGAGTAGGCGCGAAAACAGCCCTTACAGTGATTCATAGTAAAAAGGCGCCAAAATGGGATTTGCAGTTATTTTTTTCTGATGGCAGTGTGACGATCGACATAGACCTTACTGGAATAACTGCCAAAAGTGGTGACATCATCCTTAGAGATAATAAAGCATTTGTCTTTAGTAAAGGTACTGTAAATGGTGGTATAGCACCAGGGAGCGATACTACGACGGTTCATTTCAAAGTGAAAAATGATACGAAAGCAGAATTTATGACTTTTAAGCTTTCACCACCGAATCAAAATGAATGGGGCCCAAATCTGTTAGCAGCTCCATTAGCGCCAGGGGCAACGGTTACTATTCCAATTACTTATAGCTTTGAAAAATCTTTGTGGGATATTCAATGCCTCAGTTCAGAAATGATGAGCGATGTCGGTTTAAGTAAAGCAGATTTTTCTTCTATCACCCCAGAATCGGGCGGTAATATGTCACTTCAGAGGCCATCGGCTTATGTTGGAACAGTTGTAATCTCCAATAACAGAGTTAAAACACCATATCCAAAGCAATCGGGTGATTCTATTATGTTTTTTGATACCGATAGCGATAGTAAAATAAGTGCCTATGAAGCAAGAGAACAAATACTGGCCGTGCTGGCCGCGGAGCCCAATAGGACAACTGGTTTTTCAATGACCTTGTCGGATAAAATCACTACCATTAGTAGAAACGCTTTTGAAAATATGCCGATCACGAAATTGACGTTACCATCTTCTGTAAAGGTCATAGAAGATGAAGCTTTTGCCAATGCATACAGTTTAAAATCGATTACCTTTGCAGAGGGGCTTGAAACCACAGGGTATGGAGCCTTCTTAAAAACTGGGATCTCCAGTGTGACACTGCCACAATCCTTGAAAACCCTTGGTGACAATACCTTTGGCAACTGTGAAAATCTGAGCAGTATCACACTAAAGGAAGGGCTTGTAAGCATTGGCGTTGGTGCGTTTACTCAAACGCCAATCAAGGGCATAATACTACCTGAAAGTCTGGTTACTATAGGTAGAGGTGCTTTCACGTCATGTAGAAAATTAAAATCTATCAGCATACCGGCTGGAGTGAAAAAAATAGAAGATTCTACTTTCAATAATTGTGTTTCGTTGACAGATGTTAAGATGCTTGGAATAACCTCAATTGAGAATCAGGCTTTCTTAAAATGTACTGGATTGAAACAGCTGCAGTTGCCGGCTACTTTAAAAAGTGTAGGCCCTGCACCAATTGAGTTTTGTACAAATATGGTTGCCTTTAGTGTAGATCCGGCAAACCCAAATTTTACAACTCAGGATGGTATACTTTATTCCAAAGATTTAACAGAAATTTATGCGTATCCTAATGCAAGAGCAGATAAAACATTAGTGCTACCATCGACAGTAAAAACTATAAAAGCCGGTGCTTTTGCCAATACGGACATTAAAGCGATAACACTATCAACCGATTTGAAAACGATCGAAGAACGGGCCTTTAATGTATGCAAAGGATTGAAGGGGATTCAGTTTTCGGAGGGGCTAGAAAAAATTGGTACGCTGGCATTTCAAAATTGTACTAATCTTTCGGGTGATATCGTTCTTCCTAAATCAATGAAAGAATATGGACTTTATGCATTCTCGGCTACTAGTCTTAAAAATGTAACGTTCAACAGTAGCATAGACATATACAGTAATATGTTCATGGCATGTGATAAACTTGAAACAGTAAAAATTAATACTGAAATTTCAAAAATATGGGAGCAAGCTTTTTTCGGTTGCAGTAGGTTAAAGAACATTAATCTGCCGAAAACGTTGAAAACCATTGATTCTGGAGCGTTTGCAGGTTGTAAAAGTATGGCGGCAATAACTTTGCCGGAGGGATTGCTCAAATTAGGGAAGCCAATAATAGAAATAGGAAAGGAGACAGCTGCATCAGAAGCTAATGTTGGTGTGTTTGATGGGTGTACAAGCCTGAAAACCATAGTCATACCAAACAGCGTCACATACATCGAGGCCGCTAGTTTCGCTAACTGCACAAGCATGAAATCTGCCAAGCTTCCTTTAAATGCGAAATACAAGACAATAGAACCCACTACATTTCAATATAGTGGACTGGAAGATATATTTATTCCGAAAAATGTTATTACAATCGGTGATTCAGCATTTTTTAGTTCTAAGCTGAAAAAGATGACCATAGAACCAAACGGTGTTAAATATATTAAGCCTAGTGCTTTTGCTTATACTAAACTGGAAGAGGTTGTCATACCGGTGGGGGTTATAGAAATCGAATTTTGGGCATTCATGAATATCAATCCATTGAAAACAGTAACCCTTAGCTCTACTATAAAAATTCTTCAAGGAGCTGTATTTGTTGGTTGTCCGAGTTTAATAACAGTCAACCTTAATTCACTAGATGACATACAGATTTACTCACCTAACTTTGATGGTAAGACTTTTGCAAATAAGGGTTCCTTTCATCTTCCAAAGAATTTTTATGGAGATAACAAGATACGCAAAACACCATGGTTTAACAATACATATTATATTAATGATTTACCGGCACTGCCAAAGGGGAAATAATTCAGAATTCGCGCTATACCCTGATGGAATACCTTAAACGAGTTCAATATAGATACGAGGGGGATTATAATGAAAAGAAAATTTATTAGTCTAATGTTGATAATGGCAATGATTTTTTCATCATTATCGACATTATCAGAACAGGCGGCACCTATTACTCCAACGTTAAAGATAGGTGACTATATATAGATGGGTAAATACAATAATAAACCAATTCTTTGGCGTTGCGTGGATATGGATGAGAATGGTCCACTGATATTAACGGACCAAGCGATTACTGAAAAGGTTTTTGATGCAGCGGGAGAACACAAATATTTGGACGGAACAAAGCAAGCTGACAATGAATACGATGATAGGACTTATTTCGGCTCAAATGTTTGGGAAACATCTAGTCTTAGGTCGTGGCTGAATTCAACAGCACCCAAGGGAAAAGTTGTTTGGCTTGACGGCTGTCCACCGGACGATGATAAAGCAGATGAAATTTGTGTATCCTGATGGTGTTCTGACTTCTCTTGTAGTGGATTTTCTGGATAAAGAAACTAATGAGAGAATAGCTGTATACTTTTTTGAAGAGATATCAGAGGACAATAATCCTGTGATGGGAAAAAATGAATATGTTGGGATGTTCTCACTTACAATGCTAAGCAGTGATCCCTGTACGGTGGTGGATGAATACTACGAAAAAATGAAACCGGATAGCTATGGTACTGCATTTTCGGGAGATACAAAACGTGAATTCAAGCGTAGTGGCGGAATTGGAGGTTATTTCATAACAGAACGTGAAAATCCTGCGGTAGCCAGCGACGGAATGGAGCAGACCTTTATTGATATGAAGGAGGATGGCTATATAACAATTATCAGTGGATCGTGTGAGTGGATGCCACAGTAAGCGATGATTTGTAAGCTCCCCTGCGCGCTGGCTGTTTTATAGTCGCGGGGGGAGCTTCCTGTTTCACGATGTTAAGTTGACTTTAGCAATAAGTATTCAATAACCTTGTATTTCCTATTGTAAAAAAGAATAAGAATAGAATTGAGGAAAGCACAATGTTCACAAGCAAAAAATCAAGTGCTAAAAGATTACTGCTCTCGCTGCTTATGCTTATGATTTTGGGAGTATTTACTGCCTGTAGTAGTAGATTGACCGGCGGGTCCGATAGTCAAAATAAAGAAGCAGAAACAGCGGGAGAAATAAAGAAAACACCGGAAGAGATAAAAGAAACTGCAGAGACAGTACAAGAAATTCAGGAATCAGAAGAAAAATTGGAAGCGGAAGAAAAGACAGATACGCAAGTAAAAGATTCTGAAGGAAATGACGCACAGGAGGCGGGCAGTCTGTATACAGAAGATACTCAAAGCAATTCTTCAGGCGGGGACAATGAAACGGAAGATATGAGCTCTGACTGGGAGGGTGTTTATAACGATGGGAATACAACCATTATTATTATATATGGTGGAAGCAGAGTATGTGTTGTACAAAATGACGCAAGTTATTTTGTTGATAATTTGGAGGAAGACATAACTGAAAATTATATATTCTCAATAATGGATGATCCCGAATTTGAATATCATGCAGAACATACCTTTTCCTTAAATGGAGATTCTCTTGGGTATAAAGAGGCTATCAGAGTTGGTGAAGCTTACTGGGGTAGCGATGAAGATCTGACGGTTGTAATAGACGGTATCTTTATAAGAAATGATGAAGATGAAAATGAACTATTTGATTATTATAGGAAGCAATAACATATCCTTTAACTTTGAAGATAAAGCTTTCATAGATAAAGGAGTAATCCATGTTCCAAAAAATTTTCAGATCTTCGTAAAGCCCCGGATGGCAAGCTGTATTCCAACTGCAGAAAGATGATCAATGATCTGTCTAGACTGCCAAAGGGGAATTAGCAATTACATATAATGTAATGCACTTTATAGGTTGTGGTACCTGTAAAGTGCTTTTTTATGTTTGTTGTGCCCATTTGTTAAGAGAATTGACAGGTATAGAAGAAAACTATACAGAGCAGATATGGGCAACAAAGTTTAAAGAACTTCTTTTAGAGATGAAAAGGATAAAAGATAAAGCTCTACATGCTGAAAAGTCAGAATTAAGCTATTATCATATCCATAAGTTTGATATAAAATATAATTCTATTCTTCAGGAAGCATTTGAAATGAATCCACCTCCTGTCATCACTGAAAAGAAACGTGGACGCAAGAAAAAAGGAAAGATACTTGCCTTAATCACGAGACTTTCTGAATACAAGGAATCAGTCTGCCTATTTGCCAAAAAACTTGTGGTACCGTTTGATAATAATTGGCCGAACGTGATATTCGAATGGTAAAAGTGAAAACTAAGGTATCAGGTTGCTTCAGAACCAAGGCTGGTGCAGATGATTTTCTTAAAATAATGTCTTATGTTGGAACTGCAAAGAAGCTTGGAATAAACTCATACACAGCAATTCAAAATGCGATTGCTGGTAATTCGGACTTCATTTTTGATTAGGGGGTTCTGAATAGTTACAAATTTTCTACAAATTCAAATTATAAAAGATGGGAAACCATATTGAGGATGCATTTTTATATAGCATGAAATTAAGTCACAATCGGAAATTTGTAATTGACAATGATTATCATTAGTGAGATAATATAATTAGAAAGTCAGATTCATCTCTGTTTGCACTATTTGCATTCAGGGTATTTTGTGAAGAAAATCATGTGAGATGAGGTGTAAATATGATTACTGTATCTATTAAAGTGAATGGGTCCTTAGAAAAAATTTGGGACCATTTTACGAAGCCAGAACATGTCGTAAGCTGGAGTTTTGCTTCAGATGATTGGGCTACGCCTTGGGCTAAAAATGATCTGCGTGTTGGCGGGACCTTCACAACACGAATGGAAGCTAAGGACGGTAGTATGGGTTTTGATTTTGAGGGTGTTTACACCGAAGTAACGCCTTTCAAAGGCTATACCTATGAACTTGAAGACGGACGAAAAATTATTGTTACTTTTGAAGAAGTTGAAGGCGGCGTTATTGTACGTGAAGATTTTGATGCAGAGAATGAGAATACCCACGAACGTCAACAATACGGATGGCAATGTATTTTAGATAACTTTAAAAAATATAGCGAATCGTTGGCAATGTGAAGTAACCAAAGATACAAAAATAAATTATGGAGGTTTTTATGCAAAAAATTGTACCTCATTTATGGTTTGATACACAGGCGTTAGAAGCAGCAGAGCTTTATGTCAGTTTGTTTGATAATTCAAAGATTTTGAATACAACAACACTCAACGACACACCATCGGGGGATGCACAGACAGTTAGCTTTCAACTAGCTGGAATCGAATTTGCAGCGATTAGTGCTGGACCGTTTTTTGCATTTAATTCATCTATTTCTTTAATGGTGGCTTGTGAATCAAAAGAAGAAGTGAATCGGTTATATGATACCCTTATAAAGGATGGAAGTGAATTAATGCCACTTGATGCTTATGATTTTAGTGGGTGGTATGCATGGATCAGCGACAAATATGGTTTGAACTGGCAAATCATGCTGGTTGAAGATATACATGCTCATAAAAAAATAAGACCATCAGTACTGTTTAGCATGGAGGTGTGTGGAAGGACTCAAGAAGCAATGGATTACTATTCCGGCGTATTTTCAGATTCAAGCGTTGGTTTTGTGAATAGCTATCTTGAAGGACAGGCAGCAGATCAACGGGCAAAAATTAATTATGCTGAGTTAGTCATTCTTGATCTTGATATGGTTCTGATGGATCACGGCTATGGCGGGGATGCTACATTCAATGAAGCTATTTCTTTTATGATACAATGCGATGATCAAAAAGAGATTGATTATTATTGGGAAAAGCTCTCTTTTGTTCCCGAAGCAGAAGCCTGCGGTTGGGTGAAAGATCAGTTTGGTCTGTCGTGGCAAATTATCCCAAGTTCGATGGGGGCGTTGTTGTCAGAGGGAACTGAAGCGGAAATTGGCAGAGTGACGAAGGCATTTCTCAAAATGAAAAAATTTGATATCATTGCTCTAGAGAGTGCAAGAAAGGAAGATATATGATTGATTTGCGGCTTTCCGTTTTACCTTTTATGATTGTTTTCATAGCGAATTTTTTCATGAGTTGGATTTATTATTCTCCGATGGTTCCGTGGTTTAAAGCCTGGCAAATTGGTGTAGGCGCTGATATCAACAAAACTGAAATGTCGGAAGAAGATAAAAAAAGCATGCCAAGACTCATGGGTGGTGCAGTCATAGCATCGCTGTTGTTTTCTTATGGGCTCCAAATCATAGTGCATAGTGTTAATGCTTCCGATTTTGTATCTGGAGCCTTAGTTGGATTTGTATTATGGATGGGATTTGTCATAACGCATAGCCTAAATACACAATTTGAAGGCAGAAAACCGATTGTTTTGGTCATTAATAATGTTTTGTATTTGGCGACTTATACGATTTTTGGAGGCATAGTTGCAGTATTTGGTTAATTTAAGAACCAGTCCATTTAAATAAAGCGATAAAGTTTATATGGCGTATACTTTTATCTTAGGAGGTATATATGAAAGAAATTCAATTCTCAATCGAATTAAACGTCTCTAAGGAAATAGTCTGGACAACTCTTTGGGACGATCTAACATTCCGTGAATGGGCAAATATCATTGATGAAGGCACATATATGAAGGGCGTAATGAAAGAAGGAAATGAAATCCAGTTTATATCATCTGTAAATGGTTACGGTGTGACAAGTCTGATAGAGAAACTTAATCCGAATGAGTTTTTATTACTCAGGCACTGTGTAGATACAAAAGAAAGTGGACAGCAGGAACGCGAAAAAGAGTGGACTGGTGGGACAGAGAGTTATTCGCTCACTGAAATAAATGGAGTTACTACATTAATTGTTAAAATCGAAGTTCCACAAGAACAAGAAGAAACATTTAATATCAGGTTTCCTAAAGCTCTAGAGCGCGTGAAAGCGCTAGCAGAAAAAATGCAATTTAAAGGACTTATAAGGAATAATGAAGTTAAAAGCTATAATTCATTACAGTCATTAACAAATCAAAATATTTGCAATGTAATAATGGATGAAATCAATAAAAAACTACCAGATTCAAAAAGCAAAATCTGGCATGGAAGTCCTGTTTGGTTTATCGATGACAATCCAATTGTCGGTTATTGTAAACTTAAAGATTGTATTCAATTGCTTTTCTGGAGCGGGCAGACATTTGATGAAGAAGGCTTAAAACCGGTGGGAAAATACAAGGCTGCCGAAGCACGTTATACAGATACTGACCAAATTAATAGGGACCAGCTATCTATTTGGTTAACTAAATCTATTAAAATTCAATGGGATTATAAAAACATTGCAAAACGCAAAGGTGAACTCTTTCGTCTGTAGTAATAAAACCACAAGCTAGATCTACGATGCCGTGGGCAATAAAGAGACCATGACCTACCCAGATAACAAGGTAGTCAACTATGACTACGGCAAAGTCAACTGTGTGACAGGCATGACCTATCCAAACGGCTTGAAAGAAGCAAACACTTACGACGATAGGGCAGATTCTCACAGTCCACGACAAAGCCCAGCCATCACCGTCAAAATCCTAAAATTTCAATACGCCTATCAAGCTCACCAAGAATCTTGCGGTGAGCTTCTTGGATGAAGTTTTTTGAGAAAACAAACTTATAATTATAGATGCATTCCTCAATGAGCTACCTGCGACGACACCTCCACACATTGCGAAACAAAAGAACTTCTTAATTATCTTTAATAAAAGAAGGAGATCAATTATGTTGCCAGAATTAAAAACAATTAAAATTGGAGAGCCTGCACAAAGAGCACTAGAAGCAGCGGGAATCGATACCTTTATACAATTGTGTGATCATTCAAAAAAAGAAATACTTGCACTTCATGGTGTTGGACCTAAGGCAGTTCGTATTTTAAATGAGATGCTAGTCAAGGAAGGATTGTCCTTTAAAAAGTAAAATTAAGTTGATTTGGATTATTGTCAAATAATGGTGTGAAGGAGGACGAAGATATGTCATTTCAAGCGTATATCGACAACATCACGACAAAGACTGGCAAGACGCCAGATCAGATCAGGGAGGAAGCCCTTATCTATGGCGTTATCACTGAGGATATGAAAGCCGTTGTATTTACTGATTGGCTGAAGAAAGAATATCAGCTTGGTCAAGGCCATGCTATGGCGTTATGGAAATATTTTATCGTACATCAGTGGATCGTCACTAAATATTCTTCGATGTAAACAAAAAACCATGGGAAAATGACAGTTACTCATGGTCTCGCTTGTTTAGTTACAGACTATCCAGTCCATGTCTTCCTATTGATTGTGGACTTACTGACGCCGATGAGCGTGGCTGGCTTCCAATGCTCTGGCCAAGACGGCCTTCTCAACGATACTGACGGGCGTCAGTCAATTTGGGATGCCCTTCGCTGAAACGACATTTTGATTTATCTCAACCATTTCCAATGAAAAATACTTAGTAAAGAGATTCTTGGGCAGCAAAACATCATCGAGGTACATGATGATCAGCCGCTCAACAATATTTTTCGGTTTTCTCACATTGCACTCTACGCCGAGGAACCACTAGGTCTTCACAACATCTTTTTTGTCTACTCAAGCCACGTGGAGACAGTGATTCTGATGACACGTTGTGGTCAAAACGATAAATAGAACACTGAAACCACAATAAGTTGCAGTTTTGGAGTAAAAAACGGGCAAAAATCAGGCTAAAAAATAACCGATTTTGTCTTGGTTTTTAGGAGAAAATATAGATGACTTAGGTGATTTTGATGGAAAGAGATAAAAAAGTCAAAATCATATCTTGTAAAACAGAAAAGAATATCCTGCTAAGTTGATGTATATGATTTAGTCTATGGGCTATTTGAAAAAACAATACTGGATTTAAGAGAAGTACTGACAATATAAAAAGTATACAAAATGACTCTATCCGTGCACTTTAGGAGACGATTATGAAGAAAGAAATCAAAACGGACGACTATGACACTTTTACCTGTATTGCAGACAAGTGTTCGTTTACATGTTGTCAAGAGTGGAAGATTGCAGTAGATGATGATACTTATATAAAATGGAATCGCTTAAGCTTAACAAAGCAAAACAATAATTATTTAGATCAATATGTTAAACAAATAGATGGCACACGTGTCATTACACTGAATGAACAGAAGCAGTGTCCTTTCTTAAATGAACAGAAACTTTGCGATTTGGTATTGAATTTTGGAGATGAAGTTTTGTCTGAAACCTGTGCGATTTTCCCAAGGCAGATACACGAATTTGCAGATAGAAAAGAATATTCTTTGGTATCCTGTTGCCCAGAAGTTGTGGATTTGATGAATCAGCAGGATAAAATTTGTTTTACGAAGAATATGTTTGATATGGATGAAGACATTTTGTTGCAGATTCGAACTATGATGATTACTATTATGCAAAATCAGCACTTTTCTATTTCAAAGAGTGTGATGATGATTTTTTATATTCTTCTGGATATTCATCAAAAGGAATCTGTATTAAAAAAAGAGATAGACGAATATGAGGACGAAGCTGTTTTAAAAGAATTATCAGATACCATAGATAACATGAAATTTCTAAGCTTAGATACTTTTGAAGAAAATAATGAACTTTTTTTAGACATGGCTGAAAATTATCGAAAGCAAGGTCTATATACCAATTATCTGGAACCAATAGCTGAGATAGCGGAAAACTTATCGAGAGACTATGATAAGCGTAAAATAATCGCACATTTACAGAAATTCGAAAAGCAGTTTTCTTCTTATGAAAAGTTATTTCGCAATTACCTTGTTGTAGAAATTTTCTCAAATAGTCTGATGCCAGAATCGAATTTGGAAAGTATAGTTATTATGATTCAGTGGATTGCTATGGAATATGCGATAATGAGGCACTCAATCTTTCTAAGTTGGTTACTTGATGAACAAGAAAAACTGTCTTATTCGGTGGTACGTAATTATATTGTTGTTATATCACGAATGATGGGATATGACCAAGAAGATATCTGTGAATATCTGGAAAAGAGTTTTAAAAACTTAATATGGGAATGGGGATATCTGGCTTTGCTTATTGGAGCGGAATAAGGTGAATAATCTGATATGGCAAATATGTAAATAAAAAGTTGGGGATGCAAGCATGGCATCTAAGCTATAAACTTGATTTTGTATGGAGGGCTTAGTTTGATTAAAATAGATTCGGTTGATATGAATAAAGAGGAAGTGGCAGAGTTGAATGACGACAAAGTATTAGACAAAGGACCTTTCTGAACCTATTTAAGGTTTCATTATGCACATTTTTAAGATGGGTAATAATTCTGAAAATACTGCTTACAAAACGAGAATTAAATCTCGAATTTTCTTAAAGCGGTGCTTAATGGTATGATTGAAAGTTATCATTATATAAAAAGGATATGACGTTTAATGGCATATAGTAAGGAATTATGGCTTGATGCCAAGAAAAGATGTAAGCTTAATGATGAAGAAATTCAATTGGCAAAAGAAATGGGACTTAATCCCGAGAGCCTAATAAAAAATATACCAAATAAAAATGAGCAGTGGAAGAATCCAGTGAAAATATGGGTTAGAGATATGTATGAAGATAGATTTGGTAGAGCAGGGGTTATATCAGACTACAAAAGTTTAAAGTCTAAAAAGAAAGTAGAAGAGTTACCATTTGATTGAGTTGTGTGATAGAAGAAAGGGTATTTCAGTGAACTACGAAGAATATGAAATGCAGTGCAAACAGCAACAAGAAAAAAACAATAGCTACCTTGGAATATTTGAAAGAGATTTGATGGTAGTTGGTCTTACTCACAAAACAATAAGTAAACATGTTAGTAATGTAGATTTTTACATTAATGATTATCTTTTAAGAGAAGATCCTCTCGAGCTGCAGGAAGGTTGTGGCAGTAGTATTGATATGTTTTTAGGCTACTTTTTCATACATAAGTGTATGTGGTCAACTCCAGGAACAATAAAAACAACGGCGGCAAGTATTAAAAAATTCTACAAGTGTATGAATGAACATGGATACGTATCTAAAGAAGAATATAATTATCTCTGCACTATAATCAAAGAGAATATGGAAATATGGCAGGATGATTGTGCGGCATTTAATAATTTCGACTAATGAATTCACCGCCAGAGGAGATGTTTATGATGGAAAAAGTAACTGTTAATATCGAATCTATTGCAGATGCCATGGAAGCGACAATGGATGGTTGGGAACAATATTTGAATATGGAAACTGGAGAAATCGTATCTTTATCAGATGGAACATGGAGCGATAGGGATGAAGAAGATGAATCTTTAGCTGAAGAAATTGATACAACAGACAAATACGTTTGCATTTCGAATCAATATGAGATTCATGAATATGAGATAATGGAGGAGTTTGCATATGCTACTCCGAAACCAAGATATCAGGAAAAGCTTTTACGTGTGCTGCGTGGGCGTAAACCATATCGAAATTTCAAGGATGAAATTAATTGTTTGGGAATTTCAGAAAGTTATTACGCTTGGAGACTGATCGCACTTTGTAAAAAAGCAAAAAATTGGTGTGAGGAAAATGAAGTTCCATATGAGATAAGAACAGAAGGGCTGAACATATAATGGCTAAAAAACTAACAGAAGCTTCGTTAAGAAAAAAGCTAAAGCAAATGGATGAAGTAAGTTTAATTCAAATGATAATTGACTTATATAAGGGAAGTAATGTAGTAGAAAAAGTAATTAACTTAAGCTTACTTGGAGATGATTATGGAAAGGAATTATTAGATCAGTATAAAAAGCGATTATATAAAATTTATAATCCGACCAATATTGTGAGAACTGGTTTCTCTTTAGAAGCGGCACAGGCTGTATTAGATGATTTTGCGGATGTTTGTATTGGTCCAGATAGATTCTATGGGGATTTAGCACTTTATTTTGCGGAGTGTGCAACTGATTTTACAATGAGTTATGGAGACATTGATGAGGATTTTTATGATGCATTAGGGGATGCATATCATGATGCTGTAGTGGCAGCAAGCAATGATGAAAGAATATACGAAATGTTAAAGGACAGACTTAGAAGTATTCTTGTAGAATTTGCTGGTTTTGGTTGGGGAATGGAGGATTATATTTCAGGTGAGTATTATTCGATTCCATGGATAGGAGAAGAATGAGGGAAAGTAGAGAACAAATTGCAAATCATATAAAACAATACAAAGTGCAGGATGTGAAATTATTATATGAGCTGATGGTTAAGATTCTTTTAGGAAATAATGATTTCCGTTTGGTTAAAAATGCAGGGAGGGATGATTTATTTCCTGTAATAGAGAAAGAAAGCGGTAAAAGGATAGACTACCCATTAGATACTATAATAGAGAAAGAATCTTTAAAAATATTCATTAAGATAGAAGAACTGGAATTTTCAGAGACTAAGCTTAAGAAAGCACAGCGAGTAGAGTTAATGGCAGATGTCCTGGGAGATGATACTCTTTTTGAAGGATTTTGTTTGGCTTTTTATGACACAGATGATGTTTTGCTGCATTTATGTGAAAATTTCGGTTGTCTGAAACGATATAACGAACTAGCTCAAAATGAAGTGTATCAAAAGAGAAAAAAATACATGCGTATGATCGCAGATTATGCAATGGCAGCTGTAAACCTTTACGGCGTGATACATGTTACAGAACTGCAGACTCTAATACTTGAATATGAGAACAAATTTGATGATAAGGGATATAACCATGTTGATGGAAACTATAAAAATACGGTGATGTTTACCCCTGAATTTATATGTACATGTACGTTGCATCAATTGATAGGAGATTCAGTTCCGGTCATATGTACAACTATGGATGGTTTTTTGCTTCATAGTAGCTTTATGAATTCGTATCAGAAGGAACATGAAAAAATGTTGCAGTTCTTTAAAGGAACGAAACGAGAATTGACAGAAAAAGATCTTGAACGTTTTTATAAATCGGTGGGTGCTTCTTCTTTTCGGAGTCTATATAAGGATGCAGATTTAAAGCAGATGTATCTTCCGTCTAAAATGGAGTTTCTGCAATATGCGGATGAAAATTACTATGAAATATCCAATGCAGAAAAAGAAATGCGAAGGTATATTGAGAAAAAGTTTCGGACTAACTTTACAAATGTTGCACAAAAGGTCGGTCTAACTGTAAAAGAATGTGTGGATGATTTTATGAAGGACATTCATAATCAGGCAACCGACGTGGGAAAGTTAGGAGAAGATAGAGACCCACATGAATATGCACAGTTTGTATTTGAATCCATGCAAGGGTATGGCATTGATTTTGAAGATATCAATCAGGCAAATGAATTTCTCGGATATGCGATGAAGGTTATGAATTCTGTTAGATTGTGGTGCAATCATGGGTGTACGCCGGATGAAGTGATGCGTCAGACAACAAAATACCCGGGTACAACTACGATTGTTCCTGGAAGTTCACACGCAGCGGCAATGCTGGCCGAAGGACGAGAACAGCTAGGTCGAATGGGGATAAATATTGATCTAGATGCAACAGCAACAGATATTTCATCCATTACTTTTGAAAATGGAATTAATGGAACAATGACGAAGACTACGAAAAAAGTCTACCCAAATGATCCATGTCCATGCGGCAGTGGAAAGAAATTTAAAAAGTGTTGTGGTAAGTTATAAAGCATTATAAAGGAAAATAACTATGAGTGAAGGTTATGCGGAAGTTATAAAAGTATTTAATTAATCAAGGGGGAGTTGGCGTAGAGCTGACTCCCCATTAATGTCTGACTTTAGGTTTAGTGTTTAGGTGTAGAAGCTACCAATATAATAATGAGCAGTAACGTGCGCCAAAAGAGTGTTAAACATTCTGTATAGTTTATGAATTCAGATTTAGCGTTATGCAAAACTTACAAGTGTGACAATCCCAGGAAGTGTTAAAGAAATTTTATGGCAAGCATTCAGCATGAATGAAAATCTGAAAAGTGTAAAATTATCTGAAGGAATTAAGACGATAGATTATACTGCCTTCGATGATTGTCCAAAACTTACTAAAATAAATATTCCAAAAAGTCTGGATGATAGTAGTCTTGTTGCTTACCGAAGTAAAACGAAACTGGAGGACTACTTAGAAGATTTTGATATCCGAGATAATGGGCTACTCTACAAATATAATGGGACTGATGCGAACGTATATATTCCTGAGGGTGTAAAAATTATCTGCAATGGTGCATTTCGAGAAAATAATAATATTGAATTAGTTGAAATACCGGAGGGTGTTGTTAGTATAGAAGATGATGCATTTGCATCCTGTAGTGATCTCACGATAGTTAAATTTCCTGATAGTCTGAAAAATATCGGTGACTATGCGTTTTTTGCATGTAATTTACAAAAATTACAACTTCCGGAGGGTTTAATATCGATAGGTGAAAATGCTTTTTATTATAATACTTGGTACCTAAAAGAGGTTCATATTCCAGATACAGTTACCAGTATTGGAAGATCTGCTTTTGGTAGTTGTCATGCATTGGTTGACGTCTCAATTTCAAATAAAGTAGCGCGTATCGAAAAAAACACCTTTATAAGATGCGATAATTTAAGAAATATTATCGTCCCATCAAATGTAACATATATTGCTAGGGGAGCCTTTGGAGGTTCCCTAGATAACACTAAGTCTGTGAATTTAACTGTTTTAAATAAGAATGCATATTTAGACAATCATGTATTTTATGGTTTTGATTATAGAGAAGCAACGATTATTTCTCCGGCAGGTGGCTCAGTTCAGCGGATGGCCAGCCGCAATAAGATAAGTTATAAAAAGCTTAAATAAAAGTATGCGACATAAGAAATAAGAATTAGCACTATAAATGACTCGATATGTTTCCTTAAACTGTTATTTTCAAAAAAACTCTAAAAACCAGTGGATATGTTCCCTCAAACGGATGGTTCCAATGACATCAATTCTGTCCTCTCGAGCCACGTGGAGACGGTTGTATTGATATCACGGGTGACGAAATAGAGAGGGCTGAACAGGCTTAAAATAAAGGGTTTCCGAGGATTGGAGTTTCCGCAAGAGTATGTGAGCGGAGGTTCCAGTACTGGGAACCCCTTATTTTTATTGTTTGTGAGAATATACCACTTCATAAAAATGGATAGGGTTGAGTTGATGAAATACTACCGGGACACACACATCTAGAATCAACCCTTTTCCTACAGGTCATGGAGGGTAATGCCAAAGTTGTCACGGATGGCAATGAAACCTCGTTGCAGGTGGGCGAGTTAATGCAGGTTGATGGGCAGGAAAGTTTGCAGGTTATAAACACCGGTGAAGATGTTTTGCGCCTTTACATTACAATTTCACCAATGGGTTCAGAGGCCTTTGCAACAGATGCAAATGTTTAATGACTTATCTTTATCCTTGCCATAGGAATCCGGGTCAAGGAGAAACGACTGTTTGCTACAAAAGAAGAAGTAGAGGCGAGCATTCCAAAGAAAAAATAAGTAGAACTCCATACGATTATTGATATTATTAATAGAAAAAACAGACACGGACATGGTGCATTATCGTTAGCACCTTGTCCGTGTTGTTTGTTACGGGGCTTTTTACCGAAATTGATCAGCGTATAAATGTTATTCTTGTGAAGCTTGGAACGAGTCCAATATTTGATTCGTGATTGCTTCAGACTTTTCACTGCTATCCTTACGATAATTAATATATATTTTGCTAAAATAATAGCCAGTATATAAAACTTTTTCGTATTGTTGGTTATCGGTATTCAACCAAGAGATCTGATAATAGCTTCCGTTTTGTTTTTGATCAAGTATTTCGCCATCTTCACTCAGGATATCATCTATTTTATCCTCATATTCATGTTCGTCCGGAATAAAAATGCGCACTTCTAAAGAAATCTGATCTTCTTCGGAGTACATTTCGAAACTATTATCCCCTGTATAGGTTACTTCAAAGTTATCAGGATACTTAAATGAGAATGCAGGATCTCTACTAGTATATTCAAGAAACTCCGGCTCTTTTGGTTTTGGCTCTCTTGTTTTTATGGTTGAAAGTAATTCTGTAAGATAATTAGCTAATGATGGATCCATTAACTCAAGCTGTTCTTGTTGTTTTGAAAAAAAAGATTCTAACTCTAAATAACTTAAATCTTTATAATACTCTTTCCAAAATTTCATATCGTCTTGTACAGAATCAATAGCAGATATTCCGTCATAATCCTCTATCTTTGGATCAGCACCTTTAGATAACATCAACTTTAGATATTCGGTACTAATATTTATTATCAATAATCGAAGCGCAGTCCTACCATTATCATCCTGGGTATTTATATCAGTACCTTTTTCAACCCATTCAAGGACCTCACTTACTACGCCTCTGCTTGCTGCATCAAGCATAAGGAAATCATTTCCATATATTTCCTCCTCACTCATATTCTCATTAATATTCTTTTTATTACCCTTTAAAATATCCAACATAGCTGGGCTTGCGTCATTCTCAGTAGCATATTCAACATCTTCAGTCCGTACTGTACATCCATGATCAATTAAAGTTGAAGCTGCGACAACGTCATCATAATAAATAGCATGCATTAATACGCTAGTCCCAAAGTCATCAACAGCATTAATTTCCACACCTTCATTTATTAATTTTCTCATAATATCATAATTGATATCCTTTCTTATTCCGGGAAAGCTATAATAACTTCGAGCAAAACCTGATTCTGAAAAAGAATAAAAAACAGGTGTTTTTCCCTCAATATCTTTAGCTTCAAGATCCGCTCCTTTGGAAATTAATAGTTCAACAATATCGAGATATTGTTTTAATGCAGCGATACTAAGGATGGAAGCATTATTATTCGGACCCTTCTCGTTTATATCTGCGCCTTTATTTATCAGCAATTTTGCAACTTCAGGGTGCTCAAGATTTATTGAAATATATAGCAGGTTATAAAATTTACCATCACACTCAATATTATTGTTAATATCGTTCAGATATATATTGTTTTTCAGAAGTAACTCTGCAGAGTACCAATCATCATTCAAAATTGCTTCATTAAGGTCGGAATACTTATCTTTTGCTTCGGTGAAAGCAATTAATTCGTAATCAATAACCATTTCTTTGGGAAATAATCCAAATAAAAAAATAGAAGCTACAGCTATCGCAATATAAATATAATAAGGAAATAGTTTTTTTAATAGAAAATATAAAAAAGCTCCTAGAAAACCTAATAGAAAAAATACAATACAGGTAATTTTAATATCCTTTTTAAATTGATCTTTCAATGCTAGTCCTACAGAGTTGTCTCCGGAATCGTACCTTTCAAGCAGCTGTTTTTTTGCTATTTCATATTGGTATTTATCAAGATTCAGATCTTGTTTGAGCGTAGATGCAACTTTATTTAAAACGTATGTAGGCTGTTCTTTCAAGTAATTACTATCAATTTGATAAACCGCAAACCCTCCTAAGCAGCTAAGTATTATTCCCCAAATAATCATGCTTATTATAACTTTAAATCCCTGGGTTTTTTGGTTGCTACTCTTTATAGTCTCATTGTTATAAGTTGATTCGGGATTTTGCTCAAGCATATTTTTCAACCTCTTTCTTTAGTATTATTTATCATGTATTTTGAATATTTTTACGTTTAATATTAACATGTCCTAAGATTAAGGTCAATAAAATATCTTGGCATTTCATCTCGATCTGAGTTCGTTGGATTCAGTAAGAGAATTTTCAGATAAAGTAAAAGGCTTGGGTTATCCGATTGACGCCTTGCTTTGCAATGCGGGTGTATCCAGCCCTGTAGGGACAACGATAGATGGTATGGCCTTGTTACTGCTTCCTTCCCTTACAAAGGATGGACGTACTATACTGATCAGCAGCGATATACATTTCCTACTGTTTGGCACGCTTCCTTGGGTCGGTGCAGAGAAGCTGACATATCCGGATTAAGAACTGGCAAAGGATAATTCTCGCTACAATTATTCCAAACTGCTTATGTACCTAAAATTAAGGTTAGTTTATGTTTATTCGAATCGAATGTAAAAGAAGAATAAGTTATAAATACGATGATAACGGATTATATTAAATTTTCGCTTATAACCCGGAATAGTAAATACCCAAATTTATGGAAAAAATATTTACCAAATACATTTATATATGATATAATTAAATAATATTAATGGCTAATAAAAATATCTAGAGGGGGGAAAGGTATGAAGAAATCAAGTTTAATAAGAAAGGTATTAATATTAATGATGGCATTTATTATTCCAATGATGTCAGCGATTATTATAACACCGGTTGAAGCAGCTACGCTGAAACCTGAAACGACGGTAACAAAAAAGACATTATATGTTGAAGGCCAAAATTATAAGATAAAGTTCAAGAACCTAACCTATGCTGCTAAGGTGACTTATGTGTCAAGTAATAAGGCAGTTGCAACTGTGACTAGCAAAGGTACAATTAAGCCGGTAGCAGAAGGCAAGGCGATTATTAGTGTAACCATAAGTCAGAATTTGAAGGTATATACATGTAAGATTACTGTTTATGTAAAAGTCAAATCGGATTTAGCTGTGATTGATGAAAATACTGTAATACAGTGGAAGGATCCTGAAATAGAAAAGTATACCAGAAATCAACTTGGAAAACTGACAGGCGACATTACTGTCAAGGATGTGAAGGCTATTCAATCGATAGAAATTTATAATGTCATGGTTAATTCAATAGAGGATATAAAATATTTTACTAATTTAGTTGGTATTATGATAT
>Ga0209511_1001621_pt1 | contig 19506 bp, 19 predicted proteins | sample SSSSmetaG_FD_184141 | JGI IMG/M metagenome (GOLD analysis project Ga0209511, IMG submission 184141) | Glacier valley bacterial and archeal communities from Borup Fiord, Nunavut, Canada, to study Microbial Dark Matter (Phase II) - ​SSSS... | ecosystem: Environmental > Aquatic > Freshwater > Ice >...
CGGCTCTCTTTGTTGTCAGGACTGAATGGATACGAATCTTCTCTATGTACGTTAAAGGTTTCACAAAAGCTAAGGGTAATTTTGGCAGTTGACGAAGATCCTATTTTTGGGCAAGTTATCTTTACTCTTTTTCGAGTAGTAGAACATGATGACATCGATACCGTGTATCGAGGTATGGCGGAATCCCCATATCAAGATATACTCCATCACGATCGAGAACCTGCCCAGATCTCGTAGATTCATTTATGGCACAAACCCTTACTCTTTGTGATGAATACGGAATTCTCTACCAAGCAATGAAAATCTTGCCAGATGACCAACTGAAAATTAGTTTTCTTGAAGGCTTGGCAGAGCTTGAGGACAGTGAGTGCCATAGAACAAGAAAACTTCCAAAAACGAGGCTGCACAAAGTAAAAGGTGTGAAGCAGGCGATCTGCCGTGCTGACATTGATAAAGTTTCAGGTTGGCACATTCACGTTCAATATGTCGATGGGCAAATCCATCTCAAGGACATCATTGAGGGACAAAAACGTGATGGTGTCCTTGATGTGATCAAGTCCAAAAAGACCCGCTACGAGTGGTTCTAGGTTTGTTGATCTTGCGATCGCAAGAGACTTGATTCTCCTGCGATCACAATCCCAAACCTCATCCGAAATCGTGAAGGAGCAGTGACTCCGGCTTCATTAAGGCGACACGTTGAGATCGGTGACGGCACCTAGGCTGCTAGAAGATACCAGAGTGGCATATTTTGCCAGAACGCCAGAGGTATAGCGAGGGTTTGGTTTTTGCCAAGCAGCGCGCCGTAGTTCTAACTCTTCATCCGACACATTCACTTGCAAGAGACGAGCAGCGGCATCAATGGTGATGGAGTCGTTTTCTTGAACTAAGGCGATCGTGCCACCCACATAGGCTTCTGGTGCCACGTGCCCCACCACCATGCCATAGGTGCCGCCAGAAAACCGTCCATCGGTGATCAACCCAACGGCATCGCCCAAACCAGCCCCAATGATGGCAGAGGTTGGAGCCAGCATTTCCCGCATTCCAGGTCCGCCTTTGGGACCTTCGTAGCGAATGACGATCACGTCTCCGGCAACGATCTTGCCTGCCAAAATCGCATCCAGACAGGCTTCTTCAGAGTCAAACACCCGTGCGGGTCCGGTGATCTGTGCTTTTTTGATGCCTGTGATTTTAGCGACGGCTCCTTCGGTTGCCAGATTGCCTCTCAAGATTGCCAGATGTCCCGTGGCGTACATGGGGTTAGTCCAGGGACGAATCACATCCTGGTCAGCGCGAGGCTGATCGGGAACCTGCCGCAAGCGTTCGGCAATGGTATCTCCGGTAATGGTGGGGCAATCGCCGTGGATCAAGCCGTGGTTCAACAGCATTTTCATCACTTGGGGGATACCACCCGCTTTGTGCAAATCGGTGGCGACATAGCGACCGGAGGGTTTGAGATCGCAGAGGACGGGAACGCGAGCGCGGATGGTTTCAAAGTCATCGAGCTTCAGAGCTACTCTGGCGGAATGGGCGATCGCCAAAAAGTGCAGCACCGCATTAGTAGAACCACCGACTGCCATAATCACCGCGATCGCGTTTTCGATCGACTGGCGGGTGATGATATCGCGGGGACGAATATTATTGCGAATTGCTTCTACCAGCGCTTTTCCTGCCAGTGCCGTATTCTCAGCTTTTTCAGGATCTTCCGCCGCCATCGTCGAGGAATACATCAAGCTCATGCCCATTGCCTCGAATGCTGCGGACATCGTATTCGCAGTATACATACCACCACAGGAACCTGCTCCTGGACAGGCATTGCGCTCCACGGACATCAGCCGCACTTCATTAATGCGACCTGCACTATATTGACCCACCGCTTCAAAGGAACTCACGACGGTTAGATCTTCGCCCTCTAGATGCCCTGGTTTGATGGTGCCACCATAAACGAAGACGGCTGGAATATTCATCCGCGCCATCGCAATCATGGCTCCTGGCATATTTTTGTCGCAGCCCCCGATCGCCAATATGCCATCCATACTCTGGGCGTTGCAGGCAGTTTCAATAGAGTCGGCAATTACATCTCGCGACACCAGGGAATACTTCATTCCTTCGGTGCCCATCGAAATGCCATCACTCACGGTAATGGTGCCAAAGAGTTGGGGCATCCCGCCCCCTAGCCGAATGCCTGCCTCTGCTTCCACTGCCAGGGCTGCGATTCCCATATTGCAGGGCGTGATTGTGCTATGGGCGCTGGCGACTCCCACGATCGGTTTCTGAAAGTCTCCATCGCCAAAACCAACCGCTCGCAGCATGGCGCGATTGGGCGATCGCTGCACTCCTTCGGTGACGGCTTTACTTCTCCAGTTCTCAGACATCCTAATTTTCCTAAATTTATGGGTCAGGCAGCAGGTGCCAGATGCTCAACGTCCTGTCAATCACTATAACTAAACAACTGCTCTTACCAATTCTCGCAGAACGCTCCAACTTCATCTACCAAACAATTCTTAGGCTGAGATTTTTAGCCCACTTCTTTTTGCTGAATCGATCCATGAGGCACAGAGTTTACCCTCACCCTAGCCCTCTCCCCAAGGAGAGGGGACAAGAGTTCTGGCTCCCTTCTCCTTGGGGAGAAGGGTTGGCGAGGGCTTGCCCCACTGCGTGAGGAGGGCATTTCATATCTGCATTCAGCAATGAACGGAATCTTTCCTCTTGGGTTCAGATTTATTCAGATGTTAGCCTACAGAATTCCTGTGTTGAAGGCGATCGCCTTAAATTGGGGGTAGCTCCTCCAAAATGGTGAAGCGGATGTGATTAATGGCAAGATCACCGATCGACAAGTCAAACAAGTCGCCCACCGGAACGCCGCCACTTCTCAGCGACTCGAAGGTGATGCCTTTGCCGATTTCGGCGTGAAACCAGGGTAGACCCATAAAAAATCGTGTTGGATACGGACCGCGCTCTACGATGTCGTCGGGGTTTGACTCCATTGGCAGCCACCCAAACCCAGGCACATAGAATTCGATCCAAACGTGGTTATAGTCGGGTTCTAGCGGGATGCGCTGACGCTCAGGGTAAGGAGGACACTTGTAGCGCCCAACAGTGCGACAGGCGATACCGTTCAGCCGAGACAGCGCCAACAGCAAGCCGACATATTCGCCACATGAGCCAATACCTCGTTCTAAGACGACATCGGGCGGATCGATGTGAGGCTTGATGCCATAAGAGAGACGATCGTAGACAAAGTTGCGAATCTTGAGAATTTTTCTGAGCAGATTGGTTTCGGTGCCGATCGCTTCTCGCGCAGCAGCCTGAATCACGGGCGTATCCATCGCTAGCTCATCGTCATCGATCAAATAACGCGCTCTAAATTCGGGCGACAGTTCGGAGACTTGATCAATATCGTCCGGCTTGAGTTGATATTTGATGCCTCTCACTTCGAGCAGGGCTTTCCAGCCAAAGATATTCCGCTCGTTGGGCTTGAGAGAGTCAAACTTAAAGACCGCGACCTTTTGCCCTTCCTGGATTTCTTCGGTAAAAGGCACTCCGATCGCTTCAACGTGTTTAACTTTTTGCCGATCGGTTTCTGTTGGCAGAGCAATGCGCCACTCTAGATTTTCGAGATCAACCTCGTCTAGGGGCAGCAGTTCTTCAGCGTAGGACATCTCAACTAAGTAACCATTTGAGAGCGCATAGCGTCCTTTAGAATCGTTGTGGAAATAGAGCGGATGAACAAAGGTGCGATCGCGAAAGGTCAATTCGTGACTGGGATCGGCATTAGGGTTGTCGCGAATATATGCCTCTTCGCTGGCGTAGGAGACATAGAGCGTCTGCTGTCCAGTCGTTGGGTCGGGCAAAAATGCCAACCCGGTCGGCGACTCAAACGGCGTGAGAATGCTGAACTGAAGCTCGCCCGTTGCCCGATCGAGACAATAAACCGTTTGCTCAATGCGATCGCAGACCCAGAGTTCTTCATCTCGCACAGTCAAATTGGCGGTTCCGACCCCAAGCAATGGAAACTGAGTAATCTTTCGTTTAGTGCTGCGTTCGTAAATGAAAATATAGCCTGACTTTTGACAGGTCACATAAATCGTAGATTCCCAAACCCCTACCCCGTCGGCAGCATAAGGCAAACTCACAAAAAGCTGTGGCGTTAAGTCATGAAATCCACAAAAATAAACGTTATTTTCTTGAGTAAACCAGATCGTTTCGCCCCAAATCGCCAAACTCGTTGCGTCAACAAACGGTTCTGTACTGTGAGCGTTGAGCACGATCGTATTGTCGCTCGCCGCGTCGAGCCGGAGTAAATAGCCGCGAACGGAGTCGAGAGCCAGCAGTTGACTTTGCCAAACTGCCAACCCATTTAGCGCATAGACCGCGATCGGACGAATGGTGCGCGGTGGCATAATGGGCTGAGATGAGACAGCCAGCGAGGAAGACTGCTCAGAAGAGATACCGAAATTGAGCATCGGTGTTATTAAATAAGCGTTCAGCCCCCAATCATAAACAAAACTGTCCCACGATGAATGTATCAAGACACGCTCTATGCAAAAAATGGGAGGTGAGAAAGCTTTATTTGAATTATGGACATCACTATTTATGAATCAGCGCGCTTTATTATTGGTCAACCGTCATGCTCGCAGAGGGCAGCAGCCGTTAGACGCTGCCGTCCATCAATTAAAATCGTTGGGGCTTGAGTTGTGCGAAGAAGCGATCGCAGACCCCGATCGTCTCCCAGATGTGATTCGTGATTATCGTAACAGGGTAGATTTAGTGATTATCGGCGGCGGTGACGGCACGTTGAATGCGGCGGTAGAAGGCTTAGTCGAGACTCAGTTACCGCTGGGCATCTTGCCATTGGGGACTGCCAACGATTTAGCGCGGACGCTAGGAATTCCGGCGACGTTGCCCGAAGCGTGTCAGATTATTGCAGCAGGCAAAGTTCATGCGATCGATTTGGGTTGGGTGAATGGCAAATATTTCTTCAACGTCGCCAGTTTGGGGTTGAGTGTGAAGATCACTCGCAGCCTCACCCAAGAAGTCAAGAGGCGCTGGGGCGTTTTTGCCTACGCCGCGACTGCTTTGCAAGCACTGTGGAAGAGTCGGCGGTTTCACGCAGAGATTCAGATTGAGGGAGGACGATCGCAGAAAGTTCGGGCGATTCAAATCGCGGTGGGCAATGGGCGCTATTATGGCGGCGGCATGGCAGTGGCAGAAGATGCGGCGATCGATGATCAGCGTTTAGATCTCTATAGTCTGGAGGTCGATCACTGGTGGCAGATGTTGGCGGTGCTTCCGGCGCTGCGGCGGGGACGGCAGGGCGTGTCGCCTTGGGCACAGTCTTGGACAGGCAAAGAGTTTCACGTTTATACTCGCAGACCTCGATCGATCAACACAGATGGAGAGATCACGACTTCGACCCCGGCTCATTTTAAAGTGGTGCCGAATGCTTTATCGGTGATTGTGCCGTGAGTTATTGTTGAACGATCGGATTCAGGAAGCAATTTGATCGATCGCTGGGCGATATTTGGGGGTCGGAATAGGCTTGCCTTCTGCTTTAGCCGTTTCTAGCCATGCTGCTTTGGCTTTTAAGAGTTCGTGGACGGCTTCTTCAACGGTGTCGCTAAACGCCGAGCAATATTTCAAATCGGGAATGTCGGCAATGTAGCCTTCGTCTTCTTCGCGATGAAAAATGTTGATGTGATAGTCTTTCATAGCTCGTCTTCACCTGTCTTAACTCTCATCAGTCTCGGCATCTCTGAGAAACAGCCGAATAAACTCTTCAGCCGCCTCTGGTTTGAGCTTTCGCAACGCCCGATAGATTTCAAATAACGCTTCTGCTAATGGATCTCTATCTTCACTCACCCAACGACTCATCACTGCGGGATTGATACCCATCGTCTTTGCAAGCTGGCTGCGCTTAATCTCGTGATTTATGAGTACTTGTTTGAGGGCGTTCCCTGCTCTTGCCATGCGCCAAATCTTAATAGAGCGTCGTATCTAAATTTGATTGCTAATTGACACCACCTCGTGTAAACTGATGTCAGATGACACGAACGTTATCTATCAATGGTTAAGAACCAGCCTCGCCCTGGAAAAGCATTTGGGCTGGTTTTTAGCTCCAATTCTCATGGAGACGTAATCATTATGCCTTACAAAGACCGCCTAGAATCTTGGGCTGTCATCCGACTGCTGCCAAAAATGCAGCGAGTCACCGTTGCCCGTCGTCGCACCGCATCTGATGCCGAAGGTTGTTGTCAGATATTACGCCGCTTAGAACCTGACGCTCAATTTATCGTGGTGTTCGATCGTCGAGAGCAACCCAGTTAGCCCAAACGATATTTAAGCCAAAACCCCAAAAGCGGCAGCGCAATTTGATAGCCGTGATCTGCCCCATACACGAGTCCTTTTTGCTCCAAACTGGCTAACGCTCCCTGCAAGCCGCCGCCCCTCGACAGATGATGTTTTTGAATATATTCCCGCGCATGAGGGCTATCGGTCGGGTCAAGCGCAAGGCTTTCTAGCACCCGCACTTGGCTATGAGGCAACAGCAAAATCAGCGATTCAAACGTGACGGACAGATCTTCGACGAGAGCGATCGCGCTGCGATGAACGTGATGAGGCTGAATAATTACAGGATGAAAAAGATCGTCACTCACCCGTTCAGACTGCCAGATGCGACGGGCAAGGGCGATCGTATCTCCAAAATGACCCTGCACATAGCCGAGAAATAATGCCTGACTCTCAGGCTCAAGCTGCAATCCCTTCGCTGTTATCGCGTCCACAATCCAGGGCTGCAAGTCTCGATCGGTGAGCGGTGCTAGAGAAACAACTTTTAGATCGCTCGGCTGAGTTTGTTGCTCTGCGACCGTAGCAATTAGCGCATAGCTGACTCGACTTTGCTGCTGAATTTCTTGGCGCAAATGATGTTCCCATTTACTGGTGCGATCCCACGATCGCAGGTGCGGAAAATTCTGAAACACGAGCACGACTCGGCAGTCTAGCCACTCTGCCATCTTTTGCGGCAGTGTCAGCAAAGCCTGAAATAATGACCACTCTTTCCCAGAAGACAGATGCCAAACCAGCGTTGCCCGTCCGGCTGAAGATGACTGCAAAACTACAGGCTGATCTTGGCTCCAGCGCTGGATTAGAGGATGTTCATCAGAGCCAAACGCCGACAGTAAACCTTCTGCTAGGAGTTGGAGAAAGCGATCGCAGCTAGTTGCCCGCAGACAGTCAATTTCAACGACTCTTGCGCCAGAGTGTTTCGCCGCCCAGCGAATCAGAGTTCGTCGCCCAATTCCTGGCACTCCTGCTAAAAGCAAGTCTTCATCAGCCGCCAAAATTGCGCTGACCTGCTGCAATTCAGCCTGTCTGCCAACCAACCTTTGCGGAATAAACGGGTTATCAACCATCTCACATTAAATCGGTGTACGAGCTTCCTGCTCCCTCTCCTCAAGAAAGAGCCTTTTCTCTCATTGAACATCTAGAGTATCGAGTCTATACTCTAAGTCAAGAAGTTTACACTATTTAATAGTGCTAAATCTAATTTCTAAGCACTATGATTAAGTGCTGTAGGCGTTCATTCCCTTATTCAATTCTATGGCTCCTAATCTGCTTTCTCTCAACTCGGCATGGCACACGATCGACCCTGAACGATCGCTCGACCTTTTGCACAGCGATCGCAAAACGGGGTTAACCCAACAACAAGTCGATGAACGGCTACAAGAATTTGGGACAAACGAATTAGAAGAAGTGAGCGGACGCAGCTCTTGGGAGATCTTGATCGACCAGTTTAAAAACGTGATGCTGCTGCTGCTAATCGGCGTAGCGTTGGTGTCTGGCGTTTTAGACTTGCTAGATTTGGTGCAGGGAGTCGGCAAACCGGGAGATATTCCTTTTAAAGACACGATCGCGATTTTGGCGATCGTGTTTCTCAACGGCGCATTGGGCTACTTTCAAGAAAGCCGCGCCGAGAAAGCGTTAGCCGCACTTAAACAACTGTCTTCTCCCAGAGTTCGGATTCTTCGCGATGGCAAAGTGCACGAAATCGACTCGGAGCAGCTCGTTCCGGGCGATGTGATGATGGTGGAAGCAGGAGTTCAATTAGCAGCCGATGGGCGACTGATCGAAACCTCAAACCTGCAAATCCGAGAATCTGCCCTAACGGGAGAGGCTCAGGCTGTCAACAAACAAGCCGACCTGCACCTGCCAGAAGAGACTTCGCTCGGCGATCGCTTAAATCTAGTCTACCAGGGCACTGAAGTCGTTCAAGGTCGCGGCACCGTCGTCGTGACAGGCACCGGGATGCGAACCGAACTCGGCAAAATCGCTACCATGCTGCAAGCTGTCGAGACCGAGCCGACTCCTCTACAGCAGCGAATGGATCAACTCAGTCAAGCGTTGGTGACTGGGGCGCTGATTCTGGTGGGTGTCGTGGTGATTGGGGGGCTGATTGCGGCTAGAAGCTTTGCGCCGATTCGGGAATTGCTGCAAGTGTCGCTGAGTATGGCAGTCGCCGTCGTGCCAGAAGGGTTGCCTGCGGTGATCACCGTGACTTTGGCGATCGGCACTCAGCGAATGGTGCGCCGCAATGCTCTGATTCGCAAACTCCCGGCAGTCGAAACTCTGGGTTCTGTCACCACAATTTGCTCTGACAAAACTGGAACATTGACGCAAAACAAAATGGTGGTGCAATCGTTTCATACTGCCAGCTTTTCGCCCAGTGTGACCGGAGAAGGCTATGTGCCTGAAGGCAAATTTCTGATTCAAGGGCAGGTTGCCGACCCGATCGAGCATCCAGAAGTGCGATCTCTCCTGCTTGCCTGCACACTCTGCAACGATTCACTCTTGCAAGCAGAAAACGGAAAGTGGACAATTTTGGGCGACCCTACCGAAGGCGCACTGCTGGTCGTCGCCGCCAAAGCCGGATTAGAGCAAGACCAGTGGAACAGCAAACTGCCTCGTGTGTCTGAGATTCCGTTCACCTCAGAGCGGAAGCGCATGAGCGTGATTGTTCAAGATGCCGCCAACCTGCTGCAATCAGAAACAGGCTTTTTGGCAACGCCCTACTTGATGTTTACCAAAGGGTCGCCAGAGTTAGTTTTAGAACGATGCCAGAAGATTCAGTATGGCGATCGGGTTCAGGGTCTAACCGATGAGCAGCGCAGCCAAGTTCTAGAACGCAATAATCAACTTGCTGCCAGAGGGTTACGAGTTTTAGGATTTGCCTATAAACCGTTAGATACTGTTCCGCCTGAAGGTTCGGACTCGGCAGAAAATGACTTAATCTGGCTCGGCTTGGTCGATATGCTCGATGCCCCTCGGCTAGAAGTCCGGGATGCTGTGGCTCGTTGCCGCACAGCCGGGATCCGTCCGGTGATGATCACGGGAGATCATCAACTCACCGCCCAAGCGATCGCCGAAAACCTGGGGATCTCTAAACCCGGCGACGAAGTGCTGATTGGACGCGACCTCGAAAAAATGGACTTGCCAGAACTCGAACGGCACGTCGATCGCGTTAGCATCTATGCTCGTGTTGCCCCCGAACACAAACTGCGAATCGTGCAGGCGCTTCAGCGTAAAGGCAAAATTGTTGCGATGACGGGTGACGGGGTAAACGACGCTCCTGCCCTCAAGCAAGCCGATATTGGGATTGCAATGGGCATCACCGGAACCGATGTCAGCAAAGAAGCCAGCGATATGGTCTTGTTAGACGATAACTTCGCCACGATCGTCGCTGCCACCGAAGAAGGTCGCGTGGTCTACACCAACATTCGTCGCTTTATCAAATACATTCTCGGCTCTAACATTGGCGAAGTGTTGACGATCGCCGCCTCGCCGCTGCTATTGCCGATCGGGGGCGTTCCTCTGTCTCCCCTCCAGATTTTGTGGATGAACCTCGTGACTGATGGATTGCCCGCTTTAGCGCTAGCGGTCGAGCCTGCCGAACCCAATGTGATGAATCGTCCTCCCAATCACCCAGATGAAAACATTTTTTCTCGCGGTTTGGGCGCTTACATGATTCGCATCGGCATCGTCTTGGCAGTGTTGACCATCACTCTCATGGTGGGATCTTACCAATACACCACTCAACATTTTGGCAACGGTTTAGATGCCGATCGCTGGAAAACGATGGTGTTCACAACCCTGTGCATTGCTCAAATGGGACACGCGATCGCCATTCGCTCAAATTCTAAATTGACGATCGAGCTAGACCCGCGCACTAATCCCTATGTTTGGGGTGCTGTCATCATCACCACAATTCTGCAACTGCTGTTGATCTATGTCGCCCCCTTGCGAAGCTTTTTTGGCACTCACTATCTCACCTTAAATGAGCTTGGAGTTTGCATCGGCTTCAGTGCCCTGATGTTTGTATGGATTGAGATGGAGAAGCTATTTGTGCGCTGGTTTGTCAATCGTCGATAAAACGATTTAGATCCAGTTAAAAAGCCTTGAGGGTATTGAAACAATAGATACTTTCAAGGCTTTTGAGTTACTTAATGAAATTTAATCAACATTCTCGAAGCCGTGCACAACCATCTTCTGACCTTTCATCTCAAAAAGTCTTACTGAACTTGCTTATTTCCTAATCATCGAAAATCTATCCCAGGGTATACTTTACGAAATCTTAACTCCCTCTTAAGGGAGTAGACAGCACCCATTGGAGATAGATGCAGTGCAACAAAGTAATTCTCTAGAACTTGAAACCGACCTGAGTCGATTAACCAGTGCCTTCGCAACTCGCAGCACGACGATTGGCAAAGAGGTGATCGCCAGTCTGAGAAGTCGGCTGACTCTGCGCGACGTAGCCGGAATGGTGATCGTCAGCCTCGAACGCCTTGTTTGGCAAGATCCACTGTCGTTTTGCTGGGCAATCGAAAACACGGTTCCTGGCTATGTGATGCGAGAAATCAGAAAAATCACCTCGATCACCGTCTACAAACGTCTCATCGATCGAGGTCTAGAGCCGGGGCAAGACTTCAGCATGGATGCCGAAGGGAACATTTTGTTTAGCGATCGGGTGAAGGTCACCGTTTTTAGCTAATTTAGAAAGGCTGATGCCTGTGTAGAAACCTATCCAGCTTGGGCAACTTATCAGTAGGGTGCAACGTGATTCGTCACCAGCGATTCCACGATTCTAATCAAACCCCTCACCATAGTTACCATGCTGGATTTCACCGTCGCCATCCGCACATTTAACGGGGCAAAGCGTCTTCCCCTCGTCCTCGATCGCCTGCGAACTCAGATTCAAACCAAGACGATCGCTTGGGAAGTGCTCGTAGTCGATAACAACAGCAACGACGACACTGCACGAGTCATTCAGAGCTATCAAGCCACTTGGGTAGGTCAGTGCCCATTGCGCTATGTGTTTGAACCTCAGCAAGGAGCCGCGATCGCCCGTCGCCGCGCTATTCAAGAAGCCGAGGGTCGCCTCATCGGTTTTTTAGATGACGACAATCTGCCCTCTGAAGATTGGGTGGCTTCCGCCGTTGCTTTTGGGCAGGTCAACCCTAAAGCTGGAGCATTTGGCAGTCGGATTCGGGGCGTTTTTGAGACAGAAATCCCGAAAAACTTTGAGAAAATCTCGGCATATCTAGCAATCAAAGGAAACACTCAACAGTATTGCTACGACACTTATAAAAAAGGACTGCCTGCTGGGGCAGGACTCGTTGTGCGGCGGCAAGCGTGGCTAGAGAGCGTTCCGACTCATCTCGTTCTTCAGGGTCCGACGGGCGATCGGCTACCGACAAAAAGTGAAGAGATCGAAGCTTTGTTCTACCTCCGCAAAGCAGGCTGGGAAATTTGGCATCATCCGACGATGCAAATTGAGCACCACATCCCTGCACGGCGCTTGGAGAGAGATTATTTGCTCAACTTTTTTCACACGTTAGGTCTGAGCCGTCATCGTTTGAGAATGCTCCGCTTTGTGCCCTGGCAGCGCCCTGTGATGACGATCGTGTATTTAGTCAGCGACCTCTGCAAGATTACTAGCTCCTTTGTTCGCCATCACAAAATACTTAAAACTGATGTGGTCGCCGCCTGTGAGATGCAGGCTTTAATCGGTAGCTTGTTCAGCCCTTTCTATCTGCTTAAGAAAAATCTGTTGCCAGTCAATCAGCAGCCCCATCCAGTTGCAAAAACGCAGTCTTGTCTCTAATTGGTCGATTCTTCTCAAGCATTTTAGTCTCTAATTCTATTTATAAATAATGCTAGATTTTACAGTTGCTATTTGCACCTACAACGGAGCGAATCGGATCAAGCAAGTATTAGAGCGGCTGCACTCGCAGGTCAATCTCCAAGGCATTCAGTGGGAGATTGTGGTCGTTGACAACAACAGCACCGATCACATTCAGCAAGTCATTGACGATTATCAAAAGAGTCGCTTTTCTGCAACGACACTGCGCTATTTGGTTGAGCCTCAGCAAGGAGTCGCTTTTGCTAGACTTCGGGCAGTTCAAGAAGCACAAGGCAATCTCGTTGGCTTTCTCGACGATGACACTCTCCCAGATGAAACCTGGCTTGCAAACGCCTACAAATTTGCCCAAACTCATCCACAAGCAGGAGCCTTTGGAGGGCAGATTCACGGCGAATTTGAAGTTGAACCATCACCAGAATTTAAGCACGTTGCTATTTTTTTGGCGATCGTCGAGCGAGGTTCAACCCCACATCTTTACACAAAAGTCCTTCCCCCCGGAGCAGGACTCGTCGTGCGACGGCAGGCGTGGCTAGAAAGTGTTCCTCAAAAACCGTTTCTGTCAGGACGTACCACCCAGTCAATGTTAACGAGCGAAGACATTGCAGCGATCGTGCACATTCAAAAAGCAGGCTGGGAAATTTGGTATAACCCAGAACAGCACCTCTATCATCAAATTCCGGCTTGGCGATTAGAGCGCACGTATCTTCTAAACCTAGTGCGAGGAATTGGATTAGCCAAACATCACATCCGCATGATGCGCCTCAGCGCTTGGCAGCGTCCCCTGGCTTTTCCGGTTTACCTCACCAATGATCTCATCAAAACAGTTTCTTATTTTGTCAAACATCAAAAATTACTCAAAAAAGACCTGTCCACCGCTTGTCAAATGGAGCTATTGACCAGTAGCGTAGCCAGCCCATTTTATCTCTGGAGTCGTCATCTAAACTTAAAAAAATAAGATGAAACTTAAGATGAAACTATTGATTCAACACACTCATCGTAGAGATGAAATTTCTGGGGTTCTGACTTATATTCAGTCAATTCAGACAGAGCTAAACTTGAGAGGAATTGAAACTAAAGTAATTTCAACGACTGACAGTTCGTTGCAACAATGGGTCGGCGCTATTCTTTGGGCTGATTTCGTTCACATGAATTCTAATCACTTGTTCTTTGCGTGTTTGTGTAAGATTCTCATCAAAAGAGTTGTCATTAAATATCATTATTTATTCTACTCATCCATTCACTTTACTTATCAAGAAATGCCTTTATCACAGAGGCTAAGAGCAGAGTTTATTCACTCATTACCTAAGTCTAACTATCCTTTAAAGTGGAAGTTGCATACAGTCGTAAAACTCGCTAAACTAGCGACTCGTTTTTTAACAGCATTGGTTGTCGATCGCCACACTGCCTGTAGTCAATTTTTAGCAGATTCCCACAGCTTCCCTTGGAAGGTGGAAACCTTATATAATCCCATCCAAGCTCAGGATCAAGGTGCTCACAAAACAGTCAATGAATTATCTAAACCGCATTCGTTTGTTTATGTCGGGCGGCTCAACTCAGATAAAGGCGTTGATTTACTTCTAAAAGCAACTCAACTGCTTCAGGCTCAAAACAAAGACTTTCGCGTGTTGATTATTGGAGATGGCGGAGAAGTCAAAGCGCTCCGAGACTTAGCAGCAGCGCTCGACATTTCAAACTGCGTTGAGTTTTTAGGGAACTACTCTCAACCCAAAATATTGCCGATCGTTCGATCGTCGCTTGCGCTGGTCGCACCTTCTCGTTGGCAAGAACCCGCTGGCTATGTCGTGCTTGAAGCCTCTAGCGTGGCAACCTGCTCGATCGCTGCCAATGTTGGCGGTTTACCAGAAATGGCAGGGTCGCACAACTTCCTGTGTGAGCGAGAAAACGTTGAAGAATTAGCGGCAGCTATGCGGGTTTGCCTCGATCGTCCCCAAGATGCTATTGAACGGGGCAAAAGAGCAAACGAATATGTTAGAGAGAAGTTTTCTCCTGCTCAAACTGTTGACCAACTCATTCAAATCTATCGAGAACTTAGCCCAGATTTTAAGCTATAAGTCATTATCTGTTGACGGCTACTGCGTCCATGACTCGCTGCATATCGAGTAAGAAAATTGCCAGCGTCGCCTTGCCTTGAGGCAATACAGCGACTCGCGATATTTAAGGGGTGCCCATTGCAATAAGGTTCTGGCAATCTGCGAATCATGTTGAGCGGGAGATTGTAATGTTCTGAACAAGGTTTTCTTAGAATGAGACATGGTTTCAGGAAACGTTATCTCCAATACTGGAAAGGCTCTAATGGTACTCGAACCTGTAAAGTGCCCCAATTGCAGTGGGATGAAGGAGCCATCCGGAATTGAGAATTTTACACGGACGGTTGGGGCGCTTGCGAAAGACACCTCAACGCTCAACACCAGGTCGGGAAAATCAACACGTAAAAGATCGAACGTAGCCATCTGACGTTACGAACTCGAATTAAGCGATTAACCCGAAAGACCATTTGCTTTTCCAAGTCGATTCAGATGCACGATATCGTGCTGGGCTTACTCATCAATCGATTTGAGTCTGGTCGCTCTGTCTGATCTTGAGACTACCTTGTCTAGAACACCACCTGAGGGGCAGTGATGACTCAGGAAACTACTGAAGAAGAATCTGTAATTTTTTCTTGAGGAAACTCACTTATAAAATTCGGCGTTGCTGAATCGATCGATGAAGCACAGGTTTTACCCTCACCCTAGCCCTCTCCCTAATGGAGAGGGGACAAGAGTTCTGGCTCCCTTCCTCCCTAGGGAGAAGGGTTGGGCAAAGCTCTCGCCCCACTGCGTGAGGAGGGCATTTCATATCTGCATTCAGCAACACCTAAAATCCCTATATTTCGTTGAGATCGCTTTACATGAGCAGTGAAAAGTGAGTAAGGCTCCATACTTCACTTCTTCTAGACTGCATCAGCTAGCCAGAGAGAGGTTGAAAACTCCGCTATAGGTCGAAGTCAGCGGGGCTTGAAACGCAACTTTCGCCGCAATTTCACCCGTATCAATCTCTAGCACCGTTTTTTCTAAATTCCAGTTTCCTCCGAGCTTCGCGCTGCCTGTCTGATCAGTAGATGCGGCAATATCGGCTGCGGTCAGCTTACTCAACTTTTTCATAAATTCATCGCCAACCATCCCTGCGCCCACGTTAGACCCATAAAGCAAGATGTCAGCGTCGGGGGTTAGCGCAGATGCCCAACGTCGTAGGCTAGCTCGATAAATATCGAGTGAACTGGTGGTTAGCTGAGTCACTCCAAGCTTTAAGACTCCTGCATCACCCGGTGAGATCAGGTGAATTGCAGAAATATTTTTAGCGCTCTTTAACACTTGAGTGATTTGAGCAATGCCGTCTCGATCGCCCTCCAAAATCACGACGGTGACTCCTGAACGAACTTCAGCCGCCAGGCTTTCATAATTGGGCAAACTGGAGTCAATAAACGCAATCTCTCCCATAATCGTTGCCGAGAGAGGAGGCGGCACAACTGGCGCAATTCCTACATCCAGTGATTGAGGCGTGATGGGGTCTGTAGAGATTTTGGAAGTCGGCTGAGGAAGCAATGCAGCAGGCATCCCTAACGACATCAAATCGATCGGGGCGACCTGCACTTGAACAGTCGGCAACGAATCAGTGGAGCTGGTTAAAGCAGCTTGGTGCGCAGACCCTGTGAAAGGTTGAAGCGTGGAATCACTAAGAGATGAAGAGGACGTAAGCGCTAAACCAGTGGAAATCGGATCTTGAATCGCTCCACTGGTAAGGGGTGAGTTTAAGGTAGAGATGTTCTCAGACAGGGGTGCTGAGGTTGAAGCAGGTAGCCCAATATCAGAATTCATAAACTCCAAATTTTCCTTAAGACGTAAAACGACCGAACCCAGTTGATAGGGACAGTCATGATCACCGCTGCTTTATTGAAAGAGGCACCCCTAAACCCAAGTGACCTAGGCTGCTGCGAATTGAGGATTGACTGAGCGAGTTGTCACCCCCTCGATCGCATCTCCGCAAAGATGTTGACTTCCTGAACAGTTATGATTCTTTCTACAGCTTAGAGAGAAGTCTCCCGGAGCTATTAGCACAAGAAACCTAACTTTACAAAACTTTCACGACCGATCCACTCAAACTGCCCATCTTCTTAGCGAACCTCATACTGAGGGAGAGGATGATTCATTTTGCGGGATTCTGAAGGGTCACGCCGTTGCGGACGCAGCGATCGAGGTCTGGAGTTTTCGTCTCGAATCGGATCTAGGGGCGGTGGCGACGATGCAGCCAAGACAAAAACGCGCCGACCATTCACGATATTGTAGAGATCGGTTCCGACACACACTAACCCAGTTGATTGCAGGTCTAAAATGCGCTCGTCTCGCTTCTGTCGAGCTTGCGCCGCATCATCCCAGTCTGTCTCTAGAAACACTTCTTGAATAGAACTCATCGAATCCAAAAACCTCTTTTACTACCTTGCTATTCAGCGTAGCGCTTCTTCTGAACCATGTGGGAACCATGACTTAAAGAAAGTCGTAGGCAAATCGTGATGATTTGACGTGTTCCCTAACCTATTTCCTGTGCTAGGCTGTCACCAGGAATTATTTTCGGCTGTGTAATTCGTGTTCATCAGCGTCTCTCCGAATCTAACTCTCCACACTTTTTTTGGATTCTGGAGACAATTTCATGTCAATTTACGTGGGCAATCTCTCTTATGAGGTCAAGCAAGAGGACCTAACTGAGATCTTTGCTGAGTATGGGACGGTTAAGCGGGTGCAGCTTCCGACCGATCGAGAGACTGGACGGATGCGTGGGTTTGGGTTTGTTGAAATGGGCACCGATGCCGAAGAAGATGCCGCGATCGCAGCATTAGACGGAGCAGAGTGGATGGGTCGCGATCTCAAAGTAAACAAAGCGAAGCCTCGCGAAGACAGAGGACCATCAGGTGGTGGCGGTGGTCGTCCTCCTAGACGCTATTAAGCTGGTAAGCTAGGAAACTGACGTTAAACCCTCTTAAAGGCAGACCCTCGTCTGCTTTTTTTGATAGAGACCCATTCATTAAATCAGGAGAACCGATGACCCAAGTGATTCCTGGCGAAGACGAAAGAATTGATTCCGTGCTGCGCCGATTTAAGCGTGAAGTGTCTAAAGCAGGCATTTTTCCTGATATGCGAAAGCATCGTCACTTTGAAACGCCGATCGAAAAGCGGAAGCGTAAAGCTTTGGCTAAACAGAAGCAACGTCGCTTCCATCGCTAACGATCGTGTCAATTTGTAACCGATTCAAGACCTCGTAGTCCTATAAATCGTTGAAATTCCTCATACAATGTCAAGCTCTAGTGGCTTGGCATTATTTTTTGCGACTCGTCCACTACCAGGTTTGTCTAGGGCTGTCGAACTCGCTAGCCACCGTGATTTTAGACTGTCTAATGAGGTCAACAGCAACCTAATTCAAGCGGTGTAAATTTTGCCCAGTCCGAGGGCGCTTAAGCCTTTGCGATAAGCGATCGAAGTTTTATCTGCCCGGATGTGCACCTCAGCCAGCAACTCTAACGGCAAGTCTTCAGGATATTGCGCCTCTACGACTTCTTTGTCTTCGGCAAACACCTGGTAATTAAATTCATACACAGGTTCGAGCGGCATCTCACGATCGAAGTTCCGGCAAATCGGGCAAAAAACGCGAGTCTTGCGGGCAGAAACCGGAGAGGCGGCATTAAGAATACACAGCCGCCCGTCGTCTGGAAAGTGAACCGTCAGGCGAGCCGTAAACGGAAAGTGAACATCAAAAATGCGGAGCCATTCAAAATCGGCAGGAGCGCGATCTTGCAGCGCTTTGGGAAAATTGCTGACAGTGCTGAGATATTCAACGTGAACCCCGTTGTTCGTAGTGTTCACTTCATAGCGAGGCACGATCGGGTTATTTGAATCACCAAACGTGTCTGTGTGTACCCAAGCAAAATGGGAAACATCCAGAAATCCCTCGACCTGCCTGCCCGCCGCCGCGTTTAAGTTGACCGCATCGGGCAGAATTTGCTGATAATCAGCGTCTTCCCACTCAGGAAAATCGGGCAGCGGAGTGCGATCGTCGCCCGCCAAACACGTCCAAATCAATCCATAGGCTTCTTTGACTGGATAGGTCTTGAGGCAAAGTTTTGGCGGAATGCTGGCACCCGGTTGGGCAGGAATCAGCACACAGCGACCGTCAGACGAATAGTGAAAGCCGTGATATTTGCACACCAGTTGATCAGACTGAACTCGACCCATACTTAGCGGAATGCCGCGATGTAAACAGAGGTCGTTTGCCACCGACAGTCCCGCAGCCGTGCGCCAAATCACCAAACGCTGATCGAGCAACGTAGCTGAAATCGGCTGGTCTTTGAGATCGTGGCTAAACGAGATCGGATACCAAAATTGAGACAACGCATCCCAATCAGACTCGGTAAACGTGCAGCCTCTCGGATAAGTCATGTGATCGCTCATAGTGATAAATTCAGCAATAGTCCGGGTGAGAGCAAACCGTTCATAAAAGCAATTAGTCCTCTCAGTTTAGTAACCTATAGAGCCTGTCGCGATCCCTGACTCTAAAATTGTGTGAATCAGAGGCAGAAATGCCTTTAAGCCATACAGCAGATTAGGAAGAGGGGCAGTCTGATTGCCTTCAGCGTGAACGGCTACGTGAGTCATGGTCAGAGCCTCAACTTTTTCTAGAACGAAAGCATTCTCTAAAAGGCTTCCGGGGTTAGCGGTGCAGAAAAAGGCTGACAAAAGCAGAAGTCAAACGGTAGAGTGTTCAGTATTGTGTCAACTGTCGTCCCGTATACGGTATACACTTGAGGCAAGACGGTTACTGTGTCTGGTAATACATTCTCGACATCCTTCAGATCTCGATCGGTTCGCGCCTCGTTTTCTTAGGTGATTTAACTTGAAATCAAACCATCACTTTTTCTGTAATTGATAGAAATATGCGTAGAGAAACACGCTTATGGGGTAATTAATGAATGACTACTTTACTGATTAAGAACATTCACACGCTGGTCACAATGGATTCAGACAGACGAGAAATTCGCAATGCTGCGATGATCGTTCGTGATAACGTGATTGAACACATTGGAATAATCGAAGAACTCCCGCAAACGGCTGACGAAATTTTAGATTTGCACGATCGCCACATCGTCCTTCCGGGTCTCGTCAACACGCATCATCACTTTTTTCAAACGCTAACGCGAGTGGTTCCAGCCGCACAGAACTGCGATTTATTTAACTGGCTGAAAGTGCTCTATCCCCTGTGGGCAAATC
>Ga0209511_1001622_pt1 | contig 19499 bp, 13 predicted proteins | sample SSSSmetaG_FD_184141 | JGI IMG/M metagenome (GOLD analysis project Ga0209511, IMG submission 184141) | Glacier valley bacterial and archeal communities from Borup Fiord, Nunavut, Canada, to study Microbial Dark Matter (Phase II) - ​SSSS... | ecosystem: Environmental > Aquatic > Freshwater > Ice >...
CGTATTTCATTTCATCAAAATATTTCATATTAAAAACAATGCGTTGCTTTTCAGGTAATTGAACGATTGCCAATTGAAGTTTCTTCTGAATTTCATCACCATCGAAATAAACATCCGATTCGAGTGACTCAGCAAGGTAATCGCTGATTTCATTCATCGGAACAATTGAATGTCGACGCTGCTTTTGCAAATGGCTTAACGACTCGTTTGTTGCAATTCTGAAAAGCCAGGTGAAAAGCGAAGAATCTTCTCTGAAACTATCGACATTCTTCCAGACTTTTACATACACATTTTGCAGAATATCATCAGCATCATCATGATTCATTACGATTTTTCGGATATGCCAATAGAGTCTTTCCTGGTAAGTTTTTACCAGAACCTTAAAAGCCTTCTCCCTGTTCCCATCAGATTTAAGATTGGCAATAAGCTCTTTCTCGTTCAGATCCATTATAGTTGCATGCAATTATATGATATTCTGTCTTTCAGACGCTACTTTAAGCGAAAGGTTTAATCTGCTAAAAAAGAATTCCGATTCTTATGCCTGAAGTCATGGCAAACGCCGAGCCAGATGATCCTCCGGCAAATGCATAATGAAATGCATCATGGCTATCCGAATTGCCAAATCCGTAGCCAAAACCAGCAAACCAATCAATTAAGAATCGATCCTGTATCACCCACTGTTTGCCGAAATTGAGCATAACCGAAAACATGGTACTGGATGCCCTTGAGCTACTTCTTGAGTAGGTATCCGTTAAATAATTATAATCCAAGTCAGGATCATAATTATAGGTAGTGAACGATACCTCAGGCCTGACGTATGCTCCTTTTAATATGTGGGCATACTGCATACCTTTGAGGTAAAAGTCGGGACTTTTAATGAATTTATACCCAAGTTTCAAGTATAAACCGCTTGGATTATTGTCAATCATATCGGTTCCCAGTCCAATAATTCCTAAGGTCGCTTCAATGCTGTTACTGGGTTTGAGGCTATGTTCGAATGTAAAACTTGTTGCGCCAAACAATGGAGATAAGAATCCAACTTTCAAAGCATTTTTGTGTTGTGCTTGATATTTGGCTGGATCGAACATCGAATCTTTGAATGATAGTTCTTTACCATCACTGAAAATAACCCGGCTCACCTTATTTTTATCGATTCCGAAGGTCACATCATCACGGAAATCTTTCTGGGTGTATTTTATTTCGTCATCGCCGATCTCTTTGATCTGACATAGAATGGTGTCTTTGGTAATTTTAATGATCCGGTCCTGTGCCGAACTGCTTAATGATAAGATGGTAATAAACAGGATTAAGGAGTAAAGCTTTTTCATCTGAAAATCGATTTAGTAAATGGAATGAGTTTTTAAATATCTGGAGAATCTGATCCGGTGAATTAAGTATTGCTTAGTAGATGTACCATAATCTTTAATGGTTGCCCATAATTTATTATTCCCCGCGAAATTAGTAAATTTGTACCACTAAAATAAACAGTATTTATAATGGCTTTACAGTGTGGAATAGTCGGACTTCCCAATGTTGGGAAATCGACACTTTTTAATTGCCTTTCGAATGCAAAGGCTCAGGCAGCAAACTTCCCTTTTTGCACAATCGAACCCAATGTTGGGGTGATTACCGTACCGGATAAAAGACTGATCAGACTTGCTGAAATAGATAAACCCAAACGGGTGGTTCCCACAACTGTTGAAATAGTGGATATAGCCGGATTGGTAAAAGGTGCAAGCAAAGGTGAAGGACTTGGAAACCAGTTTCTGGCAAATATTCGCGAAGTTGATGCAATTATTCATGTGGTTCGCTGCTTCGAAAACGACAATATTATTCATGTCGATGGTTCAATCAACCCGGTTCGGGATAAGGAAGTCGTTGACATCGAATTACAATTGAAGGATCTTGAAACCGTTGAAAGCCGGATTTCAAAATTGCAGAAACAGGCGAAAGTAGGAAATGACAAAGTTGCCCAAAGGACAGTTGCCATTGCCGAAAGAATAAAAGCGGTGTTGCTGACCGGGAAAAGTGCCCGCACGCTTGAATTGCATGAAGATGAGGAGGCATTGATCCACGATTTCTTCCTGCTTACCAAAAAACCGGTATTGTATGTTTGCAACGTCGACGAAGCATCGGCTGCAAAAGGAAACAAATTCACACAACAGCTGAAGGATGCCATTGCCAACGAAAAAGCTGAGATTCTGATTGTCGCAGCAGCAACCGAAGCTGATATTGCGGGGTTGGAGACTTACGAGGAAAAACAAATGTTTCTTGAAGATCTTGGCCTTGACGAACCGGGTGTTAACAAACTGATTCATTCGGCTTATAAATTGCTCAATCTTCAGACCTATTTTACAACAGGGGCTGATGAGAGTCGTGCCTGGACATTTGTAAAAGGAATCAAAGCCCCTAAAGCAGCCGGAATCATCCATAGCGATTTCGAAAAAGGATTTATTCGTGCCGAGGTGATTAAGTACGACGACTATGTGAAACTTGGCTCAGAGGCAGCCTGCCGCGAAGTTGGAAAGATTTATATCGAAGGTAAGGAATACGTTGTTCAGGACAGCGATATTATGCATTTCAGGTTTAATGTCTGAAAAATGCTATTGGCAACTTGCGGCTGGTAACTGGCTTTTAATTGCCAATAGCCAGCCGCTAACTGCCAGTTGCTTGTTTCGCTTATTTCTTCCCCTTTTTGTCGAGAATCGTTTCAATTTCGTCCATCACCTTATTCATCGCTTCAATCGTTTTTTCGAACGGAACAGAAGTGGTCATGTCGACACCTGCATTCTTTAAAAGATTGATTGGATAGTCGGAACCTCCTGAAGAAAGAAATTTCAGGTATTTTTCGACAGCTCCCGGTTCCTTGTTCATCACCTTTTCTGCCAGTGACATTGATGCTGTGAAAGAGGTACTGTATTGATAGACATAGAAATTCATATAAAAATGGGGGATATTTGCCCACTCAATATTGATATAGTCGTCTACAACGCAAGTTTTTTTAGTATTTCCATAATATTTCTTCAGAATATTGCCATAAAGCTCTGAAAGATAATCACCTGTTAGTGGTTTCCCTTTTTCGACCTCTTCATGAATTTTTTGCTCAAACTCGGCAAACTGTGTTTGCCGGAACAGTGTTCCTTTGAAACCGTCGAGCCAGTTCATCAGTAGCGAAAGTTTGATGTCATCATCTTTCACATTCTTAATCATGTAGTTGAATAGTAAAACTTCGTTGAAGGTCGAGGCAACTTCGGCTACGAAAGTAGTGTAATGACTTCGAGGATAAGGTTGTGTTTTATTCGAAAAGTAACTATGCATCGTATGACCCAACTCATGCGTCATCGTACTGACATCAGAATACGATTCATCGAAATTCATCAGGATATACGGATGCACATCAAATGCACCGCCATTTGAATATGCACCTGAACGTTTCCCTGTATTTGGATAAACATCGATCCAACGTTCATTGATGGCTTTGTCTACTGTTTTAACGTATTCACTTCCAAGAGGAGCAAGCGATTCAAGAACAACTTTTTGGGCTTCAGCGTAGGTGTACTTTAAGTCTACATTCTTAACAACAGGGGCATACAGATCGAGGTATTTGAGGGTGTCGACACCAAGCATCCGTTTCTTTATGGCGAGGTAACGGTGAAAAGCGGGAAGATTTTTATTCACATTGTCAACAAGACTTTGATACACCGCTACCGGAATATCCTTTGGCGACAGTGATGCTTCGATGGCAGAACCATATTTACGCGACTGGGCACGATAAATATGCTCTTTCACATTGCCGTAAAGCATTTGTCCGTAAGTTGCTTTATAATTGGCAAAGTTCTTCCAGAACGCTTCGAATGCGATCTGACGATCGGCACGATTTGGCGAAGTTCTTAATTTATTGAATGCTGAAGCGGTGAGTTTTATTTTAGAATTATCGCTCAATGTTACTTCGGGAGCGGGCATCTCGGCATCTTTAAATGTACCGTATATATCATTGGCAACGCCACTGATCATTGAAGAACGGGCTAAAATACGTTCTTCGGGTTCCGATAAGGAGTGTTCCTTTTGTTTAAACAAGTCGATCATGTCCTTTTCATAAACAGCCAGTCCCTTTTGTTCTTTAATAAACCCTTCGATCACTTTCCAGTCAGCCGTTAATATTTCTGGTTCGATAAAAGCTGTTTTTGTGCTATAATCAGCAAAGATCTGTTCAAGACTTTGTTGCATCGACATAAATTTCGAATCACGTGTGTCCTGGTCGCTGTTCATGCTTGTGTAAATAAAAAGTCGTGATGCCTCTTTATCCAATTTTGTCGAGAACTCTAAACAAGCAAGCAGGTCGGCTGATGATTTGGTCAGTTTGCCTTTAAATTGCGCTATTTTAGGCATCTCTGCAATAACCTTGTCGCGGGCTTCTTCCCAGTCCTTTTCATTTGCATACAGATGAGACAGGTTCCATTTGTCCTTGTCATCAATGGCATTGCGCTCTTTTTGCCCGAAAGCAGATATGGCTAAAAGAATGACCACATTCATCAACAGTAGTTTTTTCATAGGGATTGAATATTGATTTCAAAAATTTGGCTAAAAATATGTTTTTTAACAGAATTAACTAATGACTTTTGATTGATAATGTCTTTGAAATCCCTCAAAATATTCGTACAGTTAAAATGCCCTTAGGAGAGGAAAATTGCTAGTCTGGGGACCATTTTGCACCTCCGGGATGCAATTTAGTATCTCTGTGGGGCAATTTAGTATCAGGGAGACAATTGGTTCAGCATTACAGGTTGTACCGCTTAAAAGTGGGAGATCGCTAAGTCTGTTAGAAAAAAATCTTCAATTGAATGAAACTACTTGAAAGACATGGAGTATAAAGGTTTTCTGATATTTTCTAAAAATCAACTATTCTTTCTACAATGCTTCGCTCGTGAAGTATCTTTATTATTAATATTTTCTGTTTTTCAGATAGTTAGATATTAGCATATTAAAATTTTGTCTATGAAAAGCAAACAATTCAACCGAAATTTATATATCATCGCTCCCGCACTCATCATTTTTGCAGTTGGGTATTACTTATATATTGAAGTCTATACCAAAAATAAGGAAGCCAATATCATTTCTACAAAATCAAGGATTCTGGAACAGATGAGTCATAACCTGGAAGGAAAGGTCAAATCAATGGGGATGAATGCTTCTGAATATGTTAAATATGTTATTAGCCAAGTCTCGCAGGAATCTCCGAAAAACACTACTAATTCTAAGAATAAAGAACAACGCAGTCTACAGACAGAGCAAGTCTCCCCAGTTTCACTCAGCTTTAAATCATTGTTAAGTGATCGAAAATATATTGATTATTACAACAAGAACCTTGAATATATCAACGCAGATTCATCTGTAAAGGAAAAAGCAAGGCCGGAAGCTAATCTTATAACAGTGACACCCATTGCAAAAGCTGAAAGCTTACATTTTCAAATCGTTTTAGGAGAAAATTATAAGACATATTGCCAAAATACAATTGAATTCACAACAAAATACGACTTGCTGATGACTGGTCTCATACAGCAAAACATTTTTGATGAGTATATTCTGATCGTTGATAGTACAATCTTCTATTCATCGCTTCCAAACAAACCCAATATAGCGATCATTGAACAGGCGAGAAGTCAGGCAAAGGGGGATGAAAGTGGTTCAGCAAAAGAAATGTATACCGGGTATATAGACCTTGTATATAACCGAAAGACTAAATCGGCAGCAATCAGTGGAGTTACAATTTACGATATCAATCTATCCAATCAATCCTATAAGTTGTTTATCTGCCAGGTGGAAGTCGAAAAAAAGACCTGGCACTTAGGCGGCCTTGTCAAAACCGGGTTGATCAACCAGTCAAAGAAAGAAATGGCTCCCTGGATTGGCATCGCTATTTTCATGGTACTTTCATTGATCATTCTCGGGTTGCCCTTTATTAAACTCAAGGTAATGTCGCCAACAGAGCAACTAACATCGGGAACCCTCTTAAATACGGCGATTTCCCTGTTTCTTGGTACAAGTTTTATGATGCTTTTTATTTTCTTCGGATCTAATTTTTACTGGAAGAAATCCCAAAATGAAACCAGGTTAAAAGACCTTGCAGATACGATCAATAAATCGCTGAATACAGAATTAGATGATGCATTCAATCAACTTGACCATTATGACCGATATATTTTAGCAATGACCGATTCAGGTAAACGTCTTCCTGAATTTGCTGATATTTTGAAGAGAAGCTCTGACGAGAAGCACATATATCCATTCTCGTATCCATCATCATATAAATATTTTGACTATGTTTTTTGGATGAATACCGCTGGGGATCAAAAGGGATTACTAACCCCTTTCATTAGAAAGGATGATCCTTCCAATTACAAAAGTCGTGCTTATTTTAAATATGCAGGAGAGTGGAAGCTCCCAGGTAAAGAAACCGAAGAATTCAGGATAGAATCAATCGTTTCAAGAACAAGCGGGGATGTTAAAGTTGCATTGTCGAAAAAATCGGATTTTAACATGGTTACCGTAATGACAGGCCGGTTCTATTCCATTATACAACCCATAATTCCGGAGGATTACAAGTTCTGTATTATCGACAAAAGCGGACTTGTCTGGTTCCATTCTGATAAATTACGAAACATGCAGGAAAATTTTAAAACTGAATGTGGCAACGACGAAAGTTTATCAGCGGCAATATTTGCTAACACCGCAAAAATTTTCGATGTAAACTATTACGATAAACCATACCATATCTATATAAAGCCTCTTTCACCCATGCCATTATACCTTGTGACCATGTACGATAAACATGGTGAATATGCGTACCAGGTGCAGGGAATGATGATGACACTGCTACTTTTTTCAGCGTTTGTGATGTTTATATTATTGGAAATTTTTGCATTGAATGCCCTTAAGCCTTTCGGAAGAAAATCGGGGTGGAAAAATGTATTAATGGATTTTGTCGGTGCGAAGGGAGACCAGAGCAGCATTTATGCAGTATTGAGCGTTTTATTTGTTTTGATCACCATCTTTTACCTTGGTTTGACGAATTCAGCAAATATTCTTAATCCGCTACTTTTTGCGCTTGTAATGGTTTCATTTCTTTTCCCCTTTATAAAATATGCACTAAGGGGTTTTTCCTTAAAATCGAACGGGCGGAATATTTTTGCTGTTTTAAACTTGGCTTTCATTATTCTGATAAACCTCACATCCGTAAACTTTTTAAGTCACAACGATTTAATTAATCTGGTGATTTTTCAGGTTGTGATCATCGCGCTTCTTGAAGCCTGTTATTTTGTTTTAAAGACAGATTTTACAATAAGGTATTCAAATTGCAATGTCACATTTTATATTTGTTTTGTGTTAGGGTTGCTTTTGGTTTTTAGTGTGGCGCCCTCCATTAAATTTTTTGAGGCATCGGTCAACCATGAGTTGATCATGGAAATCAAACACGATCAGTTGATGCTTGCCCGGCAGCGGGAATCGAGGAACAAGCAATTGAGAGAATATTACAAACTGATGGAAAATAAGAATAAAGTTCTTGATTCATATGTTGATACTGTTTATCAAAAACGGATGGAAAAGGGTATTTATTCAAATTTTATGGGCACATCGTTTCATATTAAGAATAAGCCATCGTGGGAAAAAATGAATGATGACAGTAAGAAGCTTGCAAAAAACATCAATGATAAAGGTTATCAGCGAGGTGAAGATATTATCAATCTTTTCAGACCAATATACGACAGTACTTCTATCGAAACAAAATACCTTGTAGGTAACAGTCTGCTGAACGGGAATCAACGCTGGTCACTTGATGATAATTTGCTCGTTTTTGATTACTCTTCCACAACAGAGAATGAAAAGTCTAAATTGCCCGTTAGTTGCAGAATTGTAACGGAAATTCATCGTACGGATATCTTTAATCCGCGCAAAACCGAATTTTTGTTTCTGAAGTTTGACCTATTTTTTATGCTCCTTTTACTCTCTGTTTTCTATGGCATCTACCTGCTTATTCTGTTTGGAACACGAAGGATGCTCGGTATTTCCATTATTGAAATGTATAACGAATACAATTTTGAAAACTTAGTTCATGAACGGTTGTCAGCAGGACATTCTGTGATGGTGATCGGTTCGCCTTTTGTAAACCTTGAAGAGCATTTAAAAGTAACGTTTAAAGACAATTTTAAGTTTCGCTTTCAGGATTTTTCTAAATCAGCGGATATTGTTGTAAATGACAATGGTGCCGGTGAAAAGGACGTTCTGGTCATTACTAATTTTGCTTTCGATTATTACTCGGTTGCATCTCTAAAAGTGCAGTTGGCTACGATCAACGAAAAGATCAGGCACAACGAAAAAATGGTGATCATTGGTATGAATTCCCCTTTTTTGATACAGGATTACCTTGAAAAGAGGATAAAGGGAACCGTAGATTTAAAAGATAGGGACAAGGCTGATGCAATCGCTGAAACATGCGAACAACTTCTTTTTTCATTTAATAACATGCTCTCAAATATAAGTGTATTGCATGCTCCGCAAAGATATGATCAATCTATTTCACCAGGCCGTTGCTATTCCAAACCGGAATGCGGACATGTTAAAAGCGAAAATGTAGGTGATTATGGTGAAAATTTGAAATGCTCCATTTGTAAAGAGTTAATTGCAAGCACCTACCTGAAGAATTATGTTGATGAAATGATGAGATTCCATGATCAATTGGTGGATCAGAATGTACCTCGTGAGACCATAAAGGAACGTATCATCGCAAGAATTATGGATCTAAGCCAGTTGTATTACGACAGTATTCTTGCCTCATGCTCGCCGATGGAGCGATTCGTTCTGAGTGATATGGCGCAGGATATGATTGTGAACAGTAAAAATAAAAGGGTAGTATCCCTTTTGATTAACAGGGGTTTATTCGTTGTCAACGGTTGTACCATCCGATTTATGAATGAAAGTTTCCGAAAACATGTCGTACTCAGGTTTACCGTTGAAGAAGAAGCGCGACTGAAGGAAAAACTTGGCGATACCGGAGCAAGTTGGCATGGTTATAGACTGATTCTGGTTTTGATCATGATCGGTCTTATCACTTTTCTCTTCATTGCCAACAGGTCGATTCTTGATAACCTGAATAAACTCTTCCTTGTCATTGGAGGTGGAACTGTGTTGATTACCAATTTAACCGGTTTACTTACACGAAAGGAGACAGGTAATATTAAATGATCGCTTTAAGATCCAATACCAAAAATCCATTAACATTCAATTGAATATTAATGGGTTAATTCTCTGCTGCATGCAAGTGATGATCCTTTAGAACGTAAAAGTATCAGGGTGCGAACCGAAACGTTTATTTTTATCCAACTTGTCAATACGTCTGATATCCTCTTCAGAGAGTTCAAAATCAAAGATCTCAGCATTGCTCTTTATACGTTCCAGGTGAACTGATTTGGGAATTGTGACGATTCCTTTTTGAAGATCCCATCTTAAAACAAGCTGAACAGGTGTCTTTTTGTACTTTTCAGAAAGCTCCTGAAATAGTGGAATATCGTTCACCGCTCCGCGCATAATCGGGCTCCACGCTTCGAAACGGATGTCGTGCGCCCGGCAAAAATCTATCAATGGTTGCTGTACCAAATGCGGGTGGCATTCCACCTGGTTGACCATGGGTTTAATTTCGGCAATCCCGAAAATATCTTCGAGATGATGTTGTAGAAAATTACTTACCCCGATTGCTTTGGCTCTGCCGGAACGATAGATTTCTTCCATCACTTTCCATGTTGCTGTGTATTTTCCTTTCACTGGCCAGTGAATCAGGTAGAGGTCGACATAGTCAGTCTGTAGTAATTTGAGGCTCTCTTCAAAACCTTCTATCACTGTTCCATTCCGCTGATTTTCATTCCATGATTTCGTGGTAATAAAGATTTCGTTGCGAGGTATTCCGCTTGTTTTCAATGCATTCCCAACACCTTGCTCGTTTTCGTAAATGGCAGCTGTGTCAATTTGTCGGTAACCTGCTTCAAGTGCCCACTTCACTGAATTCTCAACTTCAGATCCTTCCTTCGTTTTGAAAACACCCAATCCGAAATAGGGCATTTCGACACCGTTTACTAATTTTACAGTTCCTTTTAAATCGGTTATTTTCATGTGTATATAATTTGTTTTTTAAAAGTCACATGGAACCCTCATAGATATTCATCTTCTTTGGCGAGCCTTTGCTCATGAGGGTTTCATATTGATAAGAATTACTTTAAGATCAAAATTGATGTTTTATCTCTGTAAAAACAAATATTTAACAAATATAGTTCCCGAAAATTTGATTCATAGTCTGGAAATTATGAAATTTGAAAAAAATAGTAAACTTATGAATGGTGATATTTCAACATTAAAAGATATTCAGTTTTTAGTCGATCAATTTTATGATGCGGTTCAGAAAGATCCTTTTCTGGGTCCGATTTTTAATGAGCGACTTGCAGGTCGTTGGGAAATGCATCACCGTAAACTTTACCGTTTCTGGCACACCGTTTTGCTTCGTCGTCCCGGCTATTTTGGTGATCCTGTCCCCATGCACTTTGATATGAATATTGATCAGCGCCATTTTGACGGATGGCTGAAAATCTGGACCGAAACCATTGATACCAATTTCGAAGGAATGATTGCTGAACGCGCAAAATTCAGGGGAAAGACAATGGGAAAAGCATTTCTGGCTCAAATAAAGAAGGCCTCAGCCCTTAAAAAATAATGGACGAAGGGTTTAGCGAAGTGTGTGGGTGAAATTTGCAAACAGTTTTCAAATGGTTTATGGAATGTGCAACTGGCTATTGGCAACTTGCAACTGGCATGATAGTGCTAATCTATTTGACACTAATCCTTTAATAATAAAGATAACACCTGATTCTTTTGTAAGCGATTCTGCCAGTCGCTAGTCACTAATAGCCATTTGCCATTATTACATAATCTAATTGCCCATACCAAACGTCATAGAACCAAATAATTCTTATCCCTTGAAGTGGTCGCAGACCCCTCAAGAAATTTTTAAATTGTATGTAGTTTAATTTAAGATACTTAAAAAATAATGCAATTTTTTATTTAGAATGATTAAAAGATATTAGGAAATATGAATTCTGCTCACTATGTTTGTCCCGAAATAAAATTCATTTTTAGCTGAAATTTCAGGATGAAAAGAGAAAACTTAAATAGTGTATCAGTCGCACAGGGAGAACAGCCATGTTTTTCCGGTTTTCTTAGTTCTGTAATTTACATGCATTCCACTTCTATGTTCATGCGATAGCCTTCAATCGGGCAAAACCGGTCTGAAGGCTTCAACAAATTGCTCCTAAAGAGCCATCTCACTTTTAGTTTACAAATTCTATTTAATTATTGCATTATTATGCCAAAAACTGTCGTAAAATTCGGCGGATCCAACCTTAAATGTAAGGAGGATATCGGACGTGTCATTCAGGTAGTAAAGAACTATGAACAACCCGTTGTAATTGTGGTTTCGGCCTTTTACGGGGTGACGAATTACCTGATTGAATCGCTTGAAAAAGCGCGTCACGATGAGCACATAGCTACGAAAACAACTGATTTTCTTTTTAACCTGAAGAAGGAAACACTTGAATTGCATATTCAGGATAGCGATCTGATAAATAGTATTTTATCTGATATAAGAGATTTGCTTGCTGAACTTGGAAAATTACTTCAGGGTATTGCCCTTACCGGTGATGCTTCCAAAGCACTCGAAGATCACGTTCTCGCTTTCGGTGAGCGGATTTCTGCGGTTTTTCTTGCCGGAATTCTGAACAACGAGGGTATTGATACAAAGGTTGCTTTTCCCGAAGCAATCGGATTGATCACTGATGGTGAATTTGGTTCAGCTTCAATTGATTTTGTAAAATCAACCACAAAGGTACGTGAAGCATTGGCAGGTGATTTGGTATATGTCGTGCCTGGTTTCTATGGTCTTTCGCCTGATGGAAAAACGACCTTGCTCGGACGCGGTGGCAGTGATTATTCAGCAGCTACAATTGCCCGTTGTATCGGAGCGCCTTCGTTAGACATCTGGAAAGATGTAAATGGTTTTTTAAGTGCCGATCCCAAAATTGTTGATAATCCGGTTCAAATTCAAAAACTTACCTATAATGAAGCAGCTGAATTAGCTTACTTCGGTGCTAAAATTCTCCATCCTCGTACCGTTGAACCGCTGTCTGATCCACATATTCCAATCCGGATTTTCAATATCTATGGCGTATTGGACATACAAAAACCACTGTCAATTGTAAGTGCCGAAAAGATCGTTTCGAGAGGAATCGTTAAAAGCGTGACCTACAGCGAAGATTTTGGCATCCTTAAATTAAAAGGTTCCGGCGTAGGTGCAAAACCGGGAATATTGGCAAAAGTTACAACTGCACTTCATCTGGCAGGTATTAATATTAGTTCAGTGCTCACCTCACAGATATCAATCAATATTTTAATTTCAAAAAAGGACCTTAGTACAGCGTATGCCGTTGTGAGCGCTATCGACCTTCCGGTCGTTGGCAGACTTCAAATCACTGAAAATATTGCAGTTATTGCCGCTGTTGGTAATGGAATTGCTGAAAATTATGGTGTAGCGGCGCGAATATTTACCTCATTGGCAAAGGACGAAATTAACGTATTGATGAGTTGTTCAGGAGCTTCACCAATTGTCAGCTATATTTTAGTTGGGATAAACGATCGTACTCAGGCAGTGAAAGCCATTCACAGGGAGTTTTTTGAAACTATTTCAGCGTAATCAGAGTAATAACAAGCATACAAAAGTGAATAAATAGCAAATAAATAATAAATTCAATTAAAACAAGTAGTTATGAGTACAAGTATACCAAAATTCGAAACGTTACAAGTCCATGCGGGACACACGCCTGATAGTGATACTTTATCAAGAGCAGTACCAATTTATCAGACAACTTCCTATGTCTTTAAAAATTCAGAACATGCAGCAAATCTGTTCGGGCTAAAGGAGTTTGGAAATATTTACACACGACTGATGAACCCGACTACAGACGTATTCGAGAAAAGAATTGCTGCTCTTGAAGGTGGTGTTGCCGCGTTGGCAGTTTCTTCAGGTCATGCAGCACAGTTCATTGCGATTACGAATATCGCAGGAAGCGGCGATAACCTTGTATCCTCGCCTTTTCTTTATGGCGGAACTTTCAATCAGTTTAAAGTTACCTTCAAAAACCTGGGTATTGAAGCCCGTTTTTCGGAAGATTTGAATCCTGACAATTTCGAAAAACTGATTAATGGTAAAACAAAAGCGATTTATCTCGAAACGATTGGCAATCCAAGTTATTCTATCCCTGATTTTGAAAAGTTTGCTGCACTGGCAAAAAAGCATGACCTGCCATTGATTGTTGACAATACGTTTGGTTGTGGTGGAGCGCTTTTTCGTCCGCTCGAACATGGCGCAAACATTGTTGTGGAGTCCGCCACAAAATGGATTGGAGGACATGGTTCTTCTATCGGAGGCGTAATTGTTGATGGTGGAAATTTCAATTGGGGCAACGGTAAATACCCTGCTTTCACTGAACCATCCGAAGGTTATCATGGACTGAAATTTTGGGACGTTTTCGGAACAGATGGTCCTTTTGGAAATATTGCTTTTATCATCAGGGCACGTGTGGAAGGATTACGCGATTTTGGACCTGCCATCAGTCCGTTTAACTCTTTTCTGTTAATTCAGGGACTCGAAACACTTTCGTTGCGTGTTGAACGTCATGTTCAGAATACGTTGGCTTTGGCAAAATGGCTGTCGAAACATCCCAAGGTTGAATCAGTGAATTATCCGGGACTGGAAGGAAATGAGAATTATGAATTGGCAGCCAAATATTTACCTAAAGGGGCAGGGGCTGTACTCTCTTTTAATGTGAAAGGCGGAAAAGAAAAAGCGACTCAAGTTGTTGAAAATTTGTTGATGGTGAGTCATCTTGCAAATGTAGGGGACGTAAAGACCCTCATTATACAGCCATCGGCAACAACCCATTCGCAGTTGAGCGAAGAAGAGCAACTTCGTTCAGGCGTAGAACCTGCCGGATTGCGTGTTTCAGTTGGTATCGAACACATCGACGACATCATTGCCGACTTCGAACAGGCCTTCGCAAAAATCTAAAAGCAGTTGGCATCTGGCTGCTATAAATATTTAAATTCAAATTTACAATAGTCTAATAATGAGTAATTTATTAAATTTTTCAACCAAAGGGGAAAGCCATAGTGCGACTAAATTTGTCTCAAATTCCCGCACATTTAATTTTGTAGTGGATGAACCGCCTGCACTTGGTGGCACTGATCATGGAGCAAATCCGGTGGAATATTTGCTGGCAGGTTTTGCAGGCTGTTTAAACGTGGTAGCCCATTTAGTTGCGAAGGAACAAGGCATAAATCTTAAGTCTCTGAAAATAAGCGTTGAGGGTGATATTAATCCAGCCAGGCTTTTGGGATTATCAAATGAAGAACGCGCCGGTTTTCAAAGCATTCGGATCAACCTGATTCCGGAAACCGATGCCACGCCCGAAGCTCTTTCAAAATGGCTTGAAACGGTTGAGGGGAGATGTCCGGTAAGAGATAACCTCGCCAACAAAACGCCATTGGAAATTGGCATCAAAGAATATGAGGCCGCTTAAGCGAAATAATTTTCGATTTTGTATTAAATAAAGATAATGCGTTCCAAAAAGCGCTTATCTTTATTTTCGTTAAAAAACTTTATCATGCCTTTAAATTTACCCGACGGACTTCCGGCTATTGATCTTCTAAGAGAAGAAAATATTTTTGTAATGAACGAAACCCGTGCATCTCAGCAGGATATTCGTCCGTTGAAAATCATCATTCTGAACCTGATGCCGTTGAAGATTGCAACAGAGACCGATCTTCTGCGGTTACTGTCCAACTCTCCAATACAGATTGAGATTGATTTCCTTCAGATAGAGGGTCACATTTCGAAAAACACTTCTCTTGATCATTTGAATACATTTTATCATACTTTTTCTGAGATAAAAGAGAATAAATACGACGGCATGATCATAACCGGTGCGCCGGTTGAGCATCTTCCTTTCGAAGAAGTCGATTACTGGGAGGATATTTGCAAGATATTTGACTGGGCCGATCACAATGTGACTTCCACAATGTTTATCTGTTGGGCTGCCCAGGCTGGGTTGCATTACCATTATGGGATTCCAAAATATCCGTTGGCGAAAAAAATGTTCGGCGTTTTTAATCACAATCATTCCGAATTAAAGCTACCGATTTTTAGGGGTTTTGATGATATTTTCAGGGCTCCGCATTCGCGGCATACTGAAATACATGCCGAAGATATCCTTAAAGTTCCCGAAATTGAGTTGATTTCCCAATCGGATGAAGCCGGAGTTTATATGGTTATTGCCAATAATGGGAAACAATTGTTTGTAACCGGTCATCCTGAATATTCAAGAGGAACACTTAACCGCGAGTATCAGCGAGATTTTGAAAAGGGTCTTCCTATCGATCTTCCGTTCAACTATTACAAAGGGGATGATGTATCCGAAGCACCGGTTCTAAGCTGGCGTTCACATGCCAATCTTCTTTTTCTTAATTGGTTAAATTACTATGTCTATCAGGAAACGCCTTATGATTTGCATGATATCAAATAAGAAGGTGAGTGCTTGAGAGGGAGAGACTTATAGAAGAGGAGAGACTGTGATTCAACGAGAAATGGCGGAATTGCGAGGGGGCGATTGACCGATATAATCAATTTGTTATAAAAGGAAGGAAGGTATTAACCCAAAATCTGTAAACAAAAATCAGGACGAGTCATGGTTTCTTTTCGGATTTTTTCCCTTCGAAAAATTTTTCTTCGTTGAGTTTCCTTTTCCTGTCAAGGGCATACTCAGTAAGTTTCCGGTTATAGGCATTGTCTTCTTTGGTTGCCTTTAAGTAGGCATTGTAATATTTGATGGCTGGCGTTTTGTCTTTTTGCGACTCTTCGTAGGTGGTTGCTATTTCGAAAAGAGCCGAGCATTGTGTGGTATCCAGTTCATATGCTTTTTGCAAGGCTACGATTGATTTCTTAAATTCTCTGTTTAATCCGTACACATTCCCTAAATGATGGTAAATATCTGCCAGATAATAGGGTATGGCAATTTTTGACGCGAAATTCAGATACGAAATACTCTCATGCAGCTGGTTTAATTCTTTATAGCATAGGCCAATATAGAAACCTGCGATGGGATCATCCGAATCCAGTAACAGGTATTTTTCCAATAAATAAAGTCCCTCTTTTTCTCGTTTTTCGAAAAAATAACTGACTCCAAGATTTTTCAGAACTACAGCAGTTGAATCACCTTTGACCAGGTATTTTTCGTAGGGGAACACCGCTTTTGCATATTCCCGTTTGCTGAAATGTGCTTCACCAAGTTTAAGTAGTAAAGTCGATTCATCGGGAAAAACTTCAAGTCCTTTTTCAAGGGTTGCAACAGCCTCATTATAATTTTCTTTCTTTTGATAGACGGATGCAAGGTTTGTATAGTTTGAAAGATCTGCCGGATTTTGACAGATCACCTTTTTAAACACTGCTATGGCCAGACTGTCGTGACCCGTTCGCGCTGCAGAAAAAGCAAACTGTTTATTAATAAATACGTTGCTGCTATCACGTGCATAGTTCAATTTTAATATTTCAAATGGCTCCTGATAGATTCGCTGATTAAAATACGATCGGGCAAGTTTCAATGCATTCACAGAATTTGTGGTGTCAGCCTTATAAAGTGCTTTAAAATAGGGCAGTGCCAGTTGATGATTTCCAAGGTTGGTATTTGCTTCACCGAGTTCGTTCAGTATAATTGTGTTTAACGAATCAAGCTGATAGGCGCGTTCTAAAGCCTTTACAGCACCTGTAAAATCAAATCGTTTTTGCAGAATAACCCCTTTTTTCAGGTAAAGTATTGGTTGAGCTTCATTATTTGTAAGCTGGTTATCGATGATTTGCAATGCCTTATCATATTCATTATTCAGAATCAACGGGTCAATATCCTGAGCCAAAGAAAAATAGGGTAGTAGTGATAAGATTGAAATAAGGAGGATTTTAGTCATGGCCGGGAACTATTTAAATCCGGTGACCTTGGCCACCGGATATCTAAAGTATCTTAAAAACTATTGTAAAGCAAATGCAATAGGAATTGTAAATTGTTGCTTAACTTTCGTTCCTCTCTGCTTTGCCGGTTCCCATTTTGGGGAGGAACTAATAACCCTGATCGCTTCTTTATCAAGCGATGGATCGATTCCGCGTATTACTTTTACGTCAACAACATCTCCTTTTGAGTTTATTGCATATTGTACATAAACTTTACCTGAAATACCCTTCCTAATAGCAATATCCGGGTACTTTAAGTGTTTTGTAACCCAATCGCGAAATGAGTTAACATCGCTACCCTGAAAAGATGCTTGCTGTTCAACAACTATAAATACTTGTTCATCTGCTGGCATTGATGGTTGTTTCATAACCAAACTATCTGAAGCTGCATCTGCCTGTTTTGTAGCCACGTTATTTTCCAGTGATTTAACTTCACTTTTTACAACTACATCTTCCTGTTTATTTGCAACTTTATTGTCTTGTGCAGGTTTTTTGTTGTTATCGCAGGCGAAAACAATAAGCAATGCCGCAGTTACCAGAATTCCCATTGAAAGCTTTAAAGCTTTTATTTTCGAGGATTTTATTTTTGTCATCATTTTGATACGAATTTTGATTAAGGAATAATTGAAATTATTAGCTATAACAGGCTGTTGGAGAAAAGCACTGTTTAATAACAACATCCGGTAAGCAGCCGAGCTTACCTCAGGTTTTAAAACGCCGTTATCGGCAAGGAATTCGTGGTTCTCGCGGATCGACCTTTTTAAAAGCCAGAAAAACGGATTGAACCACAGAAAAATAGTTAAAAGCTCTAAAATCATCACATCTACCGAATGCCCCTGTCTTACATGTTCCATCTCGTGAGCCAGCATCTCTTTCATCCCAGATCCATTCGCATTGTTTTTGTCGATAAATACGAAGTTGAAAAACGAAAATGGGGTGGTATCGCGGTCGATTTTAATGATCCTGATCCCATTTTTTAAATCGCTTTCGTTATTCATTATTAATGCGGTAATCTGTAATAATCTGTAGAAGAAGATAAAGAGAAAAATTGCGGTTCCCAAAATATAGATAAACCTGATCAGCCCAATTGATTGGATTGTTTTTTCAATCTCGCCCGAAATGGTTGAACTATAAACGAATACTGTCTGTAAGAGATTTTGATAACCCGTTGCTGTGACCGTAACTTCATCCAGCATTATGGAAGGCATCCCACTATATACCTGAAGATGAATAGACGGAAGTAATATGGAAAAGCAAACCGATCCCAATAAATAGATACGGTTCAAAACGAAGAAAGTCTCTTTTCGTAGAAAAAACAGGTAAACCAATGCAAAGATTGCCAGGCTTATTCCCGACTCAAACATGAAATTTACAACTGTTGTGTTCATGGCTTTACTTTTTTTCGTTTTCCAAATCCTTTTTAACCTCCTGTAATAATTCTTCAAGCTCTGATATGCTCATTTTATCCTCCTTCGCAAAGAATGAAACCATTTCCTGTAATGAGTTACTGAAATAATTTTTGATAAACCCTTTCATAAACTGCCCGGTGTATTCTTTCTTGGAAATCAGGGGATAATACTCATGCGTATTACCATAAGCGGTATGACCAACAAATCCTTTTTTTTCCATAATCCGAATAAATGTTGAAACAGTATTATAAGCTGGCTTTGGCTCCGGAATTTTGTCAATCAGGTCTTTAATAAAACCTTTTTTTAATTTCCAGAGTATTTGCATCAGTTGCTCTTCAGCTTTTGTTAATTCTTTCATCCTTAATTGTTTTGTTTTTAAAGGTGGGATGGAACTCGTCCCGTATTATGAGACTCGTTTCATGTTGTTTTGTTTTTCCTTTTGGGAAGCATATCAAAATTAAAAAAAAGAAATGTTGATTCCAAATTCTTTAACTATTATTTTCGTTGTTAAACTAATAACTTAGTTTAACAAAACAAAAAAAAAGGCTAAATCCGAAGGTCATGCGTTCCGAGGAATAATTTTTTGGTCTTCATAATGTTTAATTTTAATTTGTTTTGCGCAAAACGGTTAATAACAGATCAAATATACAACTAAAACATTAGTTGTATTACTAATGTTTTAGTTAATTTTTGTTAATTTTTTTGTAAATAGCGAATAGGCCTGAATAATAGGATAATAAGTCAATTAATTCTGCTGACCACCTTCTCCGCCACCAGTACTACTGCCTCCACTTTTGACGTCATCGTTTTTAATGCCTCGTTTTGCTTTTTTGATTTCGCCTTTCATTTGTCCGAAACGATACGAGAGGTTGAATCTTAACATTCTGTTCGAATAACTGGATACGTTGGTTTGATGGAATGTGGGATCATCGAACGAACTT
>Ga0209511_1001624_pt1 | contig 19488 bp, 17 predicted proteins | sample SSSSmetaG_FD_184141 | JGI IMG/M metagenome (GOLD analysis project Ga0209511, IMG submission 184141) | Glacier valley bacterial and archeal communities from Borup Fiord, Nunavut, Canada, to study Microbial Dark Matter (Phase II) - ​SSSS... | ecosystem: Environmental > Aquatic > Freshwater > Ice >...
TTCTTCGCCTCCCAAAACGCCCGGATCGTATTCAAAGGGTTTAAGGTCGGCACCCTTCTTCTCAGCTACATAGGCGTGAATCATGGTGAAAGCTCCTCTGAAAGGCTGTTCAAGTGTTCGGCTTATTTTAGAGCAGAGAATTAAAATAGTCATCCATCTTTGTGATCGCTCAAACTAGATGTCAGACCATTAGTGGACTCTAGAGAATGCTGCGAGATACTCTTGAAATGACCTTCTCGATCGATGAAAACCTGCCCGTCGCTGCCATCATTTCACAAAGCGTCAAACCAGGGTATGAAGCGGCTTATGAGCAATGGCAGTGAGACATTTCAGTGGCTGCCCACAGCTTTGAAGGACATGAAGGCATCAACATTATCCGACCTCATGATCACGACCATCCTGAATATGTCGTGATTCTCCGATTTGACCGCTACAAAAATCTCAGAACCTGGCTTGAATCAGACGTTCGCAAATGTTGGCTCGAACATGTAAAGCCTCTCACTGTAGCATTTCAGTGGCGTTGCTCACTTAATTTCGTAATCCCCCGCGTCACGCGCCTCTTTGATCGCTTATCGCTGGCTTCATCCCAAAGCAGCCCAGTAACTTCCCCCAATCCTTTAGGATAAAGATGGATTGATACGATCGTAAATTATGGTTTCTCTGTCTCTAAGTCTCAAAGCTAGACTCGCTGCCCCGCTCAAAATCGGTGATCTTGAGGTCAAAAGCCGAGTGTTGCAGTCGCCGCTGTCTGGCGTAACCGATCTGGTGTTTCGTCGCCTGGTGCGTCGCTATGCGCCCGACTCAATGATGTATACCGAGATGGTGAATGCGACAGGGTTACACTACGTCAAAGAACTGCCGATCATCATGGAGGTAGACCCCAACGAGCGTCCGATCAGCATTCAGCTTTTTGACTGTCGCCCCGACTTTTTAGCAGAAGCCGCACAAATGGCGGTCGCAGAAGGAGCCGATACGGTTGATATCAACATGGGCTGCCCGGTGAACAAAATCACTAAAAACGGCGGCGGCTCTTCTCTGCTACGAGACCCCGAAAAGGCAGAAGCGATCGTGCGGGCAGTGGTGAATGCAGTCAACGTCCCGGTGACGGTCAAAACTCGCATTGGTTGGACAGATAAGGAAATCAACATCCTCGATTTTGCCAAGCGGATGGAAGCAGCGGGGGCAAAAATGATCACCGTTCACGGGCGGACTCGCGCTCAAGGCTATAACGGAGCCGCCAAATGGGAATGGATCGGACGGGTGAAAGAGATTCTCTCAATTCCGGTGATTGCGAATGGCGATATGTTCTCAGTTGAAGCCGCCGTTAAATGCTTAGAACAAACCGGAGCCGATGGCGTGATGTGTTCTCGTGGAACGCTGGGGTATCCATTTTTAGTCGGCGAAGTCGATCACTTTTTGAAAACCGGGATTGAAAGATTAAAACCCACTCCGATCGAGCGTTTAGAATGCGCCCGCGAACATCTGCAAATGCTGTGGGAATACAAGGGCGATCGGGGAGTCAGACAAGCCCGAAAACACATGACCTGGTATGCCAAAGGGTTTGACGGTGCCGCCGATCTGCGCGGAAAACTCAGCTTAGTTGAAAATGTCGGGCAGGGATTGGCGTTAATTGATCTGGCGATCGAGCGGTTAGCCCAATCGGGTTGGCAAGAGATCGAAGAAATAGAATCACAGTTGGTTGAGGTTTAACTTGAAACCTCTTGAAATTGCTGAGGCAGCGTTACGGTGAAAGTCGTTCCTTGACTAACCTGGCTCTCAATTTGAATCTGTCCGTGATGATTTTCGATAATGACTTGGGCGATCGCTAACCCCAACCCTGATCCGCCTGTTGATTTAGTTCGGGCGGGATCGACGCGATAGAAGCGATCGAACAGTTGCGGCAATGCTTCTTCTGGAATCCCGATTCCAGTATCGATCACTTTGACTCGGAGAGACGATCCACTCGTGCGTTTGAGTTGCTGTAGCTCGATCGTGACTTTTCCATTCGTCGGCGTGTACTGTAGAGCGTTGCTGATGAGGTTTGTGAAGAGTCGAGAAATCTGATCGCGATCGCACTGAATCGAGAGCGAATTCTCAATCCGTGGCAGTGACTTTAAAAGGGTAGACTGATTGACGATGAGTTCTTCTGATTCCGCGCTGTGATTTAGACTTAACGAAATTCCTTTTTCGACGGCGATCGTCTGCTGTTCTTCGACTACTTCAGTCAGCAATTCATCGAGATTGATTAAAACTCGTCTCGGTTGCACCATACTGCTGTCTTGTCGGGCGAGAAATAACAGATCATCAACCAGTCTTCCTAACCGACGCGTTAACCGTTCAACGACCTGTAGATGATAGCGTTGCATTTGGGGATCTGAATCTGGATCAGAAAGTGCAACTTGCACATTCGTTTGAATAATCGCGATCGGGTTCCGCAACTCATGAGACGCGTCGGCGGTAAACTGCTTTAATCGCTGATACGATTCTCGAATTGGCTGCATTGCCAAACCCGATAAAAACCACCCGATCGCGGCAACGATCGCAACCATGACCGTAGTGCCAACTGTGAGATCTAAAAATAGCTCACGAGTGGGTTTTGTCACCTCAAACCAAGGATGACTCACCCGCAAATATCCCAACACTTGCCGCCCAATCTGCACTCGTTGCGTGACTTGTCTCAGCAACTGATCCTTTGACTGGTGAACCGTTTCACCTGCGCTGTTGAAGTTTAGTGGAACCGCGATCGCGTCGGCAAACGTTGACCACACCAATCTACCTTGTGAGCTAAACCACTCCAAATCGATGTGGTCGTCCTCTACCGGAATCGCATTATCTCGAAAGCTTGACTCGACGTTGACGCGCACCTGTCCGCCTTCAAAGTGGGGATCGGTTGGCTCAATCACCAGCGATCGCTGCACGACTTCGACCACATGATTCAGCGTGTCGTCAATGCGCTCAATTAACGTGCTGCGAACATACAAATAAAATCCGCTTGCGAACACTAAAAGCAATATGGCAGTGACTGTAGTGTACCAGAGCGCAAGACGACGACGAGTAACCTGAAACATATCGCCCTTTACCCTTCAGCAAACAACATTGACAAGTCTGCATTCATTAACGCAATGTTGGGATCGCGCTGAATCGCCTGATAATAACGCTGCTGTGACGGAGCGCCTTCTGCATCGGGTTTAAGCAAGGAGTGCGCCTGCTCGATAAGCTGATTAGCCTGGTTGAGCGTCACAGGCTCTTTTGCTGCGAATGCTTCATCGATCTGGACAATAAATTGTGAGATCGGACGCAGCCAGCTAAACCACTCATCTTCTAAAACAAGCCGAAACAATTCGCCCTGCGATCGGATTTGTCCGTGGGTCTGCTCATAGGCTTCACGTTCAGAATCAAGTAGAGCTTTGTGAAGCCGCAGCAGCGACACTCGCACAGCTTTGAGATGAATAAGCCTGACATCAAGGGAAGGAGGAATCTCAAACATGAGACAAACGCGGTAAACACCTTATCTATCTTGTCATATTGATCTGCGAGTCGTGAAAGCTGTTTAGGTCAAGGTTTGAATTTCTTCGATCGAGAGTCCCGTCATCTGACTAATGGTGTCCACATCTAGCACATTCAGAAGCTGACGGGCAATGGTGATCGCTTTTTGCTTGGCTCCGATCGCTTCCCCTTCTTCTCGTCCCTCCTGTCGCGCCTTGAGAATTGCGTTGCGGCTGTCGTGAGTAAAGATCTCTCGATTCTCCAAGACTTCTAACTCCTTACGGCTTAGTTTGCTTTGTTTCGCCACGCTGAAAGCATGGTTAATCGCCGGAATCGACTCTAAGCTGGACGGCACTGCTTCAAGCTGGTTGGCGCATTTGAGAAAATATAACCACTTGTCTGTAATAGTTTCCAATCGGTTCAACGGTTGTTTGAATTTGGGTAACTCCACAAATACTAACTCGATATCTTCACTGTAATCAGTCAAATCGTCTTGCTCTTTTAGTTTGTATCGAGAGATGACTTTAGGACTTTCAGGAAACATTTCAAAATCTGTGATCGTAAGTGCAATCACGGAATTCAACAGCGTGTAGTCATCACCGACATTTAATTGGATTGAAAATGCTTTTGCAGCGTTATAAAGAACTCGTTTCTCGAATCCTAAAACGTTGAGCACCTGCATTTTGATGATGACGGTTTTATTGCCGACGATCGTTGCCTTGACATCTAGATAAGAATCTTTAATCCCCTTAATTCGCGGTGCCTGATAAGGGTCGAGAATTTCTAGATCCTCAATAATCGGTCTAGACTGATACAAAATTGCGTTCAGAAAACTCAGCAAGATGTCTGTGCTCTGCTTTGAGCCAAAAATCTTCTTAAACGCGAAGTCTGTTTTGGGATTGATATAAACGCCAGACATCACCATCATCCGCAAAGACTGCTTCTATCGTACCAATCGGACGGGAAACCCATCTCTTTTGACGGTTCTCCTCATCACGCCCGATCGTGCCCTCATCGGTAACTTCTACCCTTTCGTTACGGTTTGCCTCAGTGCCCTGACCTGTTGCACCTTCTACATTAGATTCATGCAGACAAGAGCCGTGAGATTCAACTCCCTGCTCAAGTCAAAAGCTCTCATTCGCTACTCTCTTTTAACAAGGTGAACTCTCATGATGACTCTCGTTAATTGGCAACCCTGGCAAGAAATGGAAGCCATGCGTCGTCAGTTCGATCGTGTTTTTGAAGACCTCGCAACCCCAAAGCGCACCGAACCGACTTGGCAACCTGCCGTCGAACTCAAGAGCACTGAAACCGAATTTGTGCTGCGAGTCCAGCTTCCCGGAATCAATGCCAAAGACCTCGACGTAAAAATCGGTCGCAGTGGAGTCGCCCTCTCTGGTGAGCACAAAGCTGAGAACACGACTGACGAAAATGGCTTCTTCCGCTCTGAGTTTCGCTATGGCAAGTTTCAGCGCGTAATCTCGCTGCCGTCTCCCGTGCAAAACGATCAGGTTAAAGCCGACTTTAAAGACGGCGTTCTGACGCTGACGCTTCCCAAAGTGCAAGCCGTTCGCCCCTCTGTGGTGACGCTCAACCTGGCTGAATTAGACGAAGTGGCAATATCTGAAGACACGATCGCCCCTGCTGCCACTCCCGAAACGGGTGACGTTTGGACTCAAAGCTAAGACGTTTTTGAGGGTTGAATTGCATTCACCAACCCTCAACCGTCCTCCCTAAGGTTCGGTAAATACGCCTTCATGGAATTGCTGAACCTGAACACTATATAAGGAGGGGATCGAATGCCGTTATTGGCGTTGAGTGTATTACTCTCTTACGACCTGACTTGGAGGACGAATTTCGCTGGGCAAGGATCAACTCATACTACAAACCTGTTTGAGTCCTAGCTGCCCTCCTTTGCCGATTCTGGCTGACAACGCCAGTCCCCTTTAACCCCTAAAAATCGCCTTTATTGTTGGAGCCAAAGCACTCATATGGCAAAAGTTGTTGGAATTGACTTAGGAACCACAAACTCCTGTGTCGCCGTGATGGAAGGCGGCAAACCTACTGTAATCGCCAATGCTGAAGGAGCGCGAACCACGCCCTCAGTTGTTGCGTTTGTCAAGAATGGCGATCGCCTCGTCGGTCAAATCGCCAAGCGTCAAGCGGTGATGAACTCAGAAAACACGTTCTACTCAGTGAAGCGATTCATCGGTCGTCGGTTTGATGAGATCACCCACGAAGCTACCGAAGTTTCTTATAAAGTCCTGAATGTGGGTGGAAACGTTAAGCTCGACTGCCCCGCCGCAGGCAAGCAATTTGCGCCCGAAGAAATCTCTGCGCAAGTGCTTCGCAAATTAGTCGAAGATGCTAGTAAGTATCTCGGCGAAACCGTAACTCAAGCCGTGATCACGGTTCCGGCTTACTTTAACGACTCACAGCGTCAAGCCACCAAAGATGCTGGAAAAATCGCAGGCGTAGAAGTCTTGCGAATCGTCAACGAGCCGACCGCAGCATCCTTGGCGTATGGCTTAGAGAAAAAGAGTAACGAAACCATCATCGTGTTTGACTTGGGCGGCGGCACGTTTGACGTGTCGATTCTAGAAGTCGGCGATGGCGTGTTTGAAGTGTTGGCGACCTCTGGCGACACTCACTTAGGCGGCGACGACTTTGACAAAAAGATCGTGGACTACCTAGCTGGTGAGTTTCAGCGATCGGAAGGCATTGACCTCCGCAAAGATAAGCAAGCCTTGCAGCGTCTAACTGAGGCGGCTGAAAAAGCCAAGATTGACCTGTCTAACTTGACTCAGGCTGACATCAACCTTCCCTTTATCACGGCAACTCAAGACGGACCGAAGCACCTCGATACAACCCTGACTCGTCAGAAATTTGAGGAACTGTGCGCCGATCTCATCGATCGCTGTCGCGTTCCCGTTGAGGCAGCACTTCGCGATTCTAAGCTCGACAAGAGCAAGATCGATGAAGTCGTCCTCGTGGGTGGTTCTACCCGAATTCCTGCGGTGCAAGCGGTTGTTAAGCGCGTCTTAGGCAAGGAACCCAACCAGACCGTTAACCCTGACGAAGTGGTGGCAATGGGTGCCGCGATTCAGGCGGGCATTCTCTCTGGTGAAGCAGGAGCCGAAGGGCTATTGCTGCTTGATGTGACTCCGCTGTCTCTGGGAGTTGAAACCTTGGGCGGTGTGATGACCAAGATTATTCCTCGCAACACCACCATCCCCACGAAGAAGTTTGAAGTCTTCTCAACGGCGGTCGATGGTCAGAGCAACGTCGAGATTCACGTTTTGCAGGGTGAGCGGGAAATGTCGAATGACAACAAGAGTCTCGGAACCTTCCGACTTGATGGCATTCCTCCGGCTCCTCGTGGCATTCCTCAAATTGAAGTCACCTTTGACATTGACGCTAACGGCATTTTGACCGTGGGCGCAAAAGATAAGGGCACGGGTAAGGAGCAGTCAATCAGCATCACAGGTGCTTCGACGCTGCCCAAAGACGACGTTGAGCGGATGGTGCGCGATGCTGAACAAAACGCCTCGACTGACAAAGAGCGTCGTGAGCGCATCGACCTGAAGAATCAGGCAGATTCTCTGGCTTATCAGGCTGAGAAGCAGATGAGCGAGTTGGGTGATAAAGTTCCGGCGGCGGATAAGACGAAAGTTGATGGATTAGTCAAAGATCTGAGAGAGGCGATCGCGGCTGAAGACTTTGACAAGATCAAGACGATGACGACTGATCTGCAACAAGCTCTCTATGGCATCACTACTAATCTCTATCAACAAGCGGGTGGCGATGCGCCTCCTGCTGATGGTGACGGTGGTACGCCTCCGGGTGCAGGTGGCGCGCCTTCGGGCGGTGGCGATGATGTAATCGACGCTGACTTCACCGAATCGAAGTAAGGGCAACAGGTAGTGAAGTTTCTCATTACTAGACTCTAGAAATTAAGGCTGGTAGTCTCTCAGTTGAGGACTATCAGCTTTTTTTGCTGTTGAAGGGTAAGACCTTTGATACCATTTCGATTCTTGAACACGACAGACGAGACGTTCCACCGAAACGTCTCTACAGCGTCGGGTGAATTCGCCATCTGCTCTGTTCATTGGTTGATTTGGTATGACTTCTTTTTTAGCCATTTAGGGAGAAAGTCGGCACTCAAAAAACCAGAAAAGGCGTAGAGTCCCCAGTGAGGAAGCTCTACGCCCTGTTATGCCAATGCTAAGTTCAAGAAGTCAAGGACTTTTGCCCTCACGACTCGTAAGCTCTGTGCAGACTCTATTGTCCTGTTTGTTTGTCCTTCATCACGTTGGCTGTTCCGGGCTGGGGTGCTGCGGGCTTTGCAGCCGAGTTGACTGTGGCTTTAATCGCAACACTTTTGACCCCACTAATCTGCTTTGCAAGAGGCTCAATTTTTTGAAGCTGCTTCTCGTCTACCACGGTTCCCATGACAGTGACTGCGCCATCTTTAGAAGAGATTGCCAAGGCACTTGCAGGTAGGTTTGCTTCAAGCTTCGATCGCACTTCGCTTTTAATATCGTTATCTGATTTAACAGACTTGTCACCCGCCACATTGTTGCGTTGTTCAGCCGCCCGAATATCAGCATTTAGCTGCTTTCTGCGGGTCTCGCTGGTCGCGTCATTCTGATTGGTTTGCGCGGTCGGTTCTGCCGTACTTGGGCTACTGCTGCTAGTCGTCGTGTTAGGTGCTTCACTGCTAGTTTTAGCGGCTCCACAGGCTGATAGGCTCAGCGCCAAAGCACCACCTAATAAAAGAACTGTAACTTTTTTCATTATCTTGATACCCTATGATTTTGACCAAAGAACTCAACAATTTGGTAGCGAAATCAGACATGATTTCGCTACCTGCATAGCTGCCTAGAGGCGATCGTTAACAGGACGATCAGCATTCACAACCGGATGACCGTCTGTGTTAACTTCTAGTTCTTCACGACGTAGAGTTTCTTGAGCCGTCACCGTCTCTTGAGAGACTTCTTTGCGAATCGTCACTTCTTCACGCACAAATGCTTCTTTGTGAATGTCAGGAGTTTCTTCATAGACTTCCATCCGAATCGTTTCAGTGTCTCCGAAGGCAACGTCACCCGAAACGACTGCTTCGGTGTTGCCAGTGACTCGCTCAATCACAACGCGCTCTTTTTCGATCGGAATGGACACCCGCGCCGTTTCGGTCTCGATGTGCTTTCCGATCGCGACTTCACCCGTTTTTTCACGGTCTTTGTCTACGACTAAGCGCTCTTCATACAGCTTGATTGTGTCATCGCTGCCAGCCCGAACCGATTGGTCAGGCACCATCCGCGCTGGTGTAGGTGCAACACCCGTCACAGGCTGCTCGACGACCGCTGCACGATTCATTTCATCAGCCGGAATTGTGTTGACGCTCCAATCCCGAATCCCTTGGTGCTTTAGAAGGGTTTCGGCACGAAGAATTTCGCTTTCCGAGCCGTCTACAATCATGAGATAGTCACCGCTATGAACCCGATCGTTGTAGTGCTTCGCTTCTTTTTCAGGAATTCCCAACCCAGCTAGACCGCCTAACAACCCTCCGGTTGCGGCTCCGATCGTGCCCCCTGCTACCGTAGTTGCCAGCGCTGTTGCGGTTGCTCCTGCCAGCATAATGGGTCCGACTCCAGGAATGGCTAAGGTTCCGAGTCCAACTAATAGACCCGTTAAACCGCCTAGTGTGCCTCCAGAAACAGCACCGATTTCTGCGCCTTCGTCAGCTTTGTTGCCCGTTTTATCTCTGGCAGTTGTCCCTTCATCTCTGACGGTTGCCCCTTCGATTTTACCAGCGCCGTCGCCGTCTTTTGTGACAACCGAAACTCTGTCCATGTTGAATCCAGAATTCTTCAATTCGTGGAGTGCTTTCTCGGCAGCAGCACGAGTAGGAAATACTCCAACTGCTCGGCGATCGTATCTGCTTTCTGTATCGCGACCTAATGCCATTTTCTTATTCTCCTAGTTACTTTAAGTCCACCGATTAGTCGTAGAGAGAACGTCTTATCCCTGCGTTCTTATTGATGCTCTTTTTCTTAAAGAATTCATCAGCACTTGGGATAAGCTGCTTCTCTGTCGTAAGAATGATCGCAAGAAAAATTGAGAGGCTATGGAAAATTGGATAGTTTGAAAATCTCTCGATCGAGAGTCTCAATTAGAACAGGTTTAAAGCTGCTCCACGTCAACCATTCTGATCAAGACTTGCCAACAAACTCACTTTTGAAAGCGTCAATTTTTTGAGAAAGTTCTTGACGCTGAGAAGATGTGAGTAGATAGCGGTAAATGAACCAACCTGTGTAAACGATACCAATTAGCTCAAACAATGGTGAAAGAACTGGAATGCTAGTGGCAATGCTAAGAACTGCGCTCAAGACTGACAGCACCAACCAAGCACCTGCGGTCGCTAACAAAACCCAGCCAACCGCAGTTAAAATCCGTTTATAAGGGTTTAAAACCCCAGACGTATAGCCGATCGGGTCGTCAAAGAACGCTGATATCCTTGCCTCGTCTCTGAGCCAGTCTTCAGAGGGCGGCATTTCTATGGTCGTGTTCTGAATGACGATCGGGTCGCCTGTTGGCATATCGATGACCGTCGTTTCGGTTTTGACTTGGGCAACTTCTTGATCTTGTGTAGTTTCTGTAGACATGATTGACCTCCTAAATTGAACGGTTTGCAACAGATGATCAGTCGGGCAGACCGCAATCTACCCAACTGATTTTAGAATCGAGTCCCGACGGCTAAGAAGCCTGCGATCGCCGATGCTGCCAGTGATGTTAAGGCTGCGCCAAACAACCACCAAGCCGCGTCTGCCGCCATTTTCTGTGCCTCGATCGCTTGCTTTTGAGCTTGCTGCCTGACTTCTTTGATGCGTCTCTGAGTCCCTTGCTGAATGCGTTCAGCCTGATTCAATACGCGGTCTCTCGCGCCTTCAACTTGAGCGACAATGCGATTGGCATCTGCCTCAGAGATATCTTCACGAGAACTCAAAACCGCTATGAGCGTGTCTCGATCGAACCCACCCAACCGATGCCGCAGTGCCTCAAATCCAGCTTGTGGGTCATCAAACAGCGTGCTAAAGTCTTGCTGAATGCCTTCATAGCTGAGTTCAGGACGCTCTAGCGAGTCGAGATAATCGCGCATTTTGCCAAACACACCCTCGATCGCAGATTGGACGGTTTGCTGCACTTTTTGAATTTGCTCAACCGATGACTTGAAGGTTGATTCAACCTGGTCAGCAATCCGATTGGCTTCTTCTTCAGTGATGTCTTTGCGCTGAGACAGCAGAGCAACCAGAGTCGAACGATCGACCTGTGAGAGGCGATCGCTCAGGTTCTCAAGTCCGCTTTGAGGGTGTTGCAGCAGCAACTGCAGATCGCGTTTGATCCCGTCAGGGTTCAGTTCTTCCTTATGGGTGTTTCGCAGATAGTTTTCGAGACTGGTCTCAAAATCGATCGCTTGTTTTTGGGCACGTTTTGCGAGACGACGCGGGGCTTTAATCGTGCCACGAATGGCAGTCTGCACTTGCTCGATCGCTTGATTGACCTGCTCTTCGGTCAAGTTGCCTTGTTGTGTAAGCAGTTTGACTAACGTGTCTCGATCGACCTGAGACAAGCGATCTCGTAACGCATAGGTTCCCGCTTTTGGGTCACTGAGCAATGTTTGCAAATCGCGCTGAATGCCTTCGGGATCGAGTTCTTGCAGATCGGTTTTACGCAGATAGTCTGCGATCGCCGTGGTCGTCTGCTCATATTGTTCTTTGGCTTTACCCACGACTTTCTGCGGCGCTTGCAGAATGCTGTCGCGAATAGATTCAACCTGATCTAAGACTTGATTGACTTGCTCTTCGCTCAGATCTTGACGCTGACTTAGCAATTGCACCAAGGTGTCTCGATCGAACTGAGAAAGCCGCGATCTCAAAGCACTCAGTCCTGCTTGAGGATCGTCAAACAAGGTTTTCAAATCGCGCTCAATGCCTTCGGGATTCAGTTCTTCTTTCTGAGTGTTTCGCAGATATTCTTCGACCTTACGACGAAGTTCTTGTGCCTCAGACTGCACCCGATCTTGAACGTCTTTGGCTTGGGCGAGGACTCGATCGCGAGTGCTTTCAAGTTGCCCGACAATCTGGTTTGCCTCTTCGGGGTTCACGTCTTCGCGCTGCCCTAACAGCTTCACTAGCGTGTCGCGATCGAACTGACCTAAACGACTGCCCAAAGCATCTAACCCGGCTTCTGGGTCTTCTAAAAGCAGTGTGAACTCGCGCTCAATGCTCTCTGGATTCAGTTCTTCTTTGCCCGTTGACTTCAAATAGTTTTCAACTCGGCTGCGAAGATCCTGCGATCGCGTCTCTGATTCAGCCGTTTGTACAGAATTAAAGACTTCTGCTCGAATGTCTTCTAGCTGACTCGCAATATCCTGAATTCGTTCGGGTGTGAAACCGTCTCGTCGCGATAGCGTCTCAACAAAATAAGTGCGATCGATCGACTCCAATTCCTTGCGAATCGCACTCGGATCGGCTTGCGGATCGAAGATTACATCTTTAAATTCTTGCTTGATGGTTTCCCGGTTTAGGTGCCACGGCGGAGAGGACAACAAATAGCTTTCAAGGTCGGATTGAATCACGCTAAACGGCTTTGCTGACTTTTCAGAAATCTGCTTGCCTACTTTGTCGGCTTGCCCTTGCAGTGTGGTTCTCAACTGTTGCAGTTGCCCCGAAACCTTCTCAACATCTAAATCCGAGAGATTGGTGTTTTTCATCACCTGACTCAACAGCCCACCCAACCCAAGCTGCAGCGCCCGATTGGTCAAATTGCTCCCCGGAGTCATCGTGCCCGAAACGGTTTTGACGAGTTGATTGAGTTGATCGGTCATCGCTTTAGATGTGAGGTCTTCGGGCTTGGCTGACTTCAACAAACTCGCCAACTGTTCGGTGACATCTTGCGGTTTGCCGGATGAACCAACAACGCTCTTCAAAGCGCTTTCTAGCTGATCAGCGACTCGATCGACCTCCTGTTTTGAGAAGTCTGTGCGGCTACTAACTAGCTTCACCAAGGAGTCGCGATCGATGTTTTTAAGAAAATCGCTGTCTGCAACGTCTTTCAGATTTGAGTCTTTTAACAGCGTCTCAAATTGTCCTTTGATTTCGTCAAGATTTAGCTTGGGCAGTTGCAGATTGCTTAGAGAACTTTGTAGCGTCTTTTGAATGCTGTCGGGGTCAAACCCAGAAGTCAGTTCTCGACGCACCGCTGCCGTAATTTCTTCTGCGGTTGAAACCACCTGATTTTTAGCTACATTTGCACCCAATGCAGTGGTTGCTACACCCATCATGCTCTGCATTCCTGATGTGGCAGTGCTGATAAAAGAGCCGACTGCGCCAGAACCTAGCCACACAAGCACAGAGAAATAAGTTGCCCAAATGACAACGCCAAGGATTGCGCCGAGTGTCGTACTCCCGACTAAGCTAAGTTTTACCGCTAAAAAGCTGGCAATAAACAGTGCGATCGATACAGTTATTAATACAAAAAGCCCTAATTTTGTTTCGATTCCGCGAATGGTTTTGCCAATGCTTTCTGATTCATCAGAGTCTGGCAATGCGCCAGGACTTGCAGCAAAGGCAACTGATAGGTTAGTTAGCAGGAATTGGAATGCGAACGCCATCATCAATCCTGCAATTAACGCAACCAGAAATTGAGGACCAGAAAACATAAGCTCTTCTTCGAGTGCGATCACTCCTGGCTCTACGGAAACTTGTGCTATTGGGATTGGGTGGCTACCCAGTTCTAATAGTGTCTTTAAGGTTTGAAACATCATGTTTCCTCCATTGTAAAGTGCGTTGCAGCAATTTCGAGCCTTCTCAGTCCGTCTGAGAGGGCAAAAAGTGGCGCATCGCGTCGATCGAGTCACCAAGCTATAGACTAATCAAATCTCAAGTAGAGTCATTTCGTCTGCTTTAAATCTACGAAGAGTTCTCTTGATCAGCACCTATCGTTAGAAGTAGGTTTCTAGAAAAAACAACTTGTAGAAATTTCCTAAAAAAATGCCTTGGACGTTTGTTTAAGGCGACTTTAAGACTAAAATCAACTCAAACCTAAGAGAGAAGGGGTGCTTTGTGTGAAAGTATAAATTTGAGTAAAGATATTTAACTACTTTAGATACTAGGATCAATTAATTTTTAACGTAGAGTTTGGCGGCGATCGTGAAAGCCTCAATGTTGCAAGTTTGAGTCTAAATCCAAATATGAACCCCTTAAAGCTGCGTCCTGAAGACTGTTCAGCTTTCGGACAGCTCGTTTTACAATATCTTCAAGAAAATCCGCAAACTAACATGAGCCAGCTTGCCAAGCAGGTGAGAATTTCGCGAGCTGGACTAGGGTGGATTTGTCTCAAACGGAGCGGCATCGAAGAAGAGACGGCTAGAAGAGTGGCTCACGCGATCGGGGCTGACATGACCAAAGTTGCTCGTCTTGTCTACGAAAACAAGCTAGAGAATTTAATGAAGGTGGGGGGACTGAATTACGTTGCTAAGTTAGACAACCAGTCAATCAAAAAGCCTATTCCCATAGGAGACGCGATCGCCGGATTGAACTCTGTCTTTCATGCGTTTCACTATGTAACTAGAAGTGTTCCTGAAGTAGAAAAGCCTACTGATTTTCAGATCTACAAACAAGCATTTGACATCGTGAAAACGCAGTTCTTAAAAGACAGAAAGATACCTAAAACGTAAGCACTGTGCTTGTATAGTTACCGTGAATTAGGGGTGCGTGGTAGACTCTGAATCTGTTTCGTGACCCTCGAAACCTGTCGATAAGTTCGCCCGACAGCCCGTCCATCAATATATAGTTGACGAGTCGGATAATTTTGCAGCACTTCAATGAGTGACACCTGATTATCTTTTGCAGAAAGCACGATCGCGGCTCTGAGCGCCTGTCGATTTGCCTCTCCTACCGGGGTTTGAATCGCTTCTCCCAACTGGTCTAGTACACGCTCTCCAGTCGGACTGTTGAGAAACCGATCGAGCGTCAGCAAACCGACCTTCACTTCTCGATTGAGCGTGCGACGAATCGCATTAGGCTTTTGGCGGAACAGTCGGAAATAGCTTCGCAGCGCAGGCGATACCTGACCCGTTTGGGCAAACTCTGTTAGTTGGGGAACTGAGATCGACTCTCCAAACACGCCATAGCGAAACACAAGTGTCTCAGCCGCCATTCCTCTAGAGGCAGTGAGCGCGATCGTAGGGGCAATGAGCAAGAGGGTTCCCATACCAGTTAGCCATCCTAAACCCCGTTTAGAAGAAGCAGATTTGACTTTCATGAAAAAGAACCCAAAGTCTTATTTTATACCTATTTAATTTTTGAATACGACCTTTGCTCGGTTATTACGGCATTGGGCGGAGACAGTTCACCGAAACGTCTCTACAGCGTTGGGTGACCCGCGATTGACTGCATTCAGTTGTGAAATCGGTGTTAATTAACTCTGAATTCTTAATTCGTGACGATTTCCTCTGACAATTGCGGACTACACCTGCTAGCAATCGCATTTAGGATTCTGCTTTCTGCATCAGAGAGAGTTCGATCGCGGTCTGCGAGTTGTTGGCACTGAGCAAATAACGGCGCGGCAAAATCACTATCTAACTGTTGCAATACTTGGTTCAATGGCTGAGGCGTTCGCAGATTTATTTCGATGATTTTGAGTGAGTTTGAGTCAAGCTGCAGCGTTTTCAATTCTGGCAAAATATCTTCCCACGTTTTATCAGGGTAGCTAGCTAAAACCATGTGCGCGAGGATCTGATCCATCACGGTTTGTTGTGCGATCGCAGCATCCAAATACTGTTCGCTTTCCTGTTGAATTGTTTTTAGAGTTTCCGTGGTTGGTTCTGCACTATCCGCATTCAGCTTGGCTTCATAAAAGCGACTTGCTGCATAGCCAACCGAGTAAAGAACGGTTGCGTTTGTGCTGGCTCCGATTAAAGTTCCTGCTAGGGGCACGTTTCGCAAAAAGCCCAAGCCTGCTTTGACTGCGTTCGCTCCGCCCAGCGCCAGCCCAAAGATTGCTAATACTTCACCTTTCCGCGATGGGTCTTGCAAATCTAACCCATAAGCGGCAGCAATTTCGTAGACAAGCTCAGTTTGCAGAGCAGTGGTGGCGGCAAGGTCGATCGCCAACAGTGCCACCGCCAATCCAGGAATTAAGCTGCTCATAAACCCGATTTTTCCAGCATTGATGGCTTTTTTGACCATCAATCGATGCACAATCTGGCTAGGCGATTCTTTCGGATATTGCTGCTGGAGCGCTCGAACGGTAGATTTTGCTTTCTCGACATCGACTTGACCTGCCATGCCCATCAACCAATCGAGTCTCAACACACTCGCTATTCGACGTACAAAGGGGTTGTTTAGCCCCGGTATTTTTGCAAGAACCCCGATCGCGTGTCCGGCTCCGGTCGTGGTGCTGCTAATTAAACGAACGACTTGCTCAGTCGCCCCTTTAGCGATCGCAATGGTCACACTCAACAGCCCTGTAGTGAGGTTAAATGCTTGGACGATCGGGTGAGATTCTGTGTTTTGCGATTGGGGTGGCGTTGGGCGAGGTGCGTTCATCGGGGATTAAATCTTATGTGCAGAGATTCCAACCTATCAGTTGTGCCGATTCCTATCATCGTGCTTCAGATAGGGATTTTAGAGAGGCTGGTGATGCACACAGCGATCGCACGACCCACTTGGATTAATCGCACATCGCAGCAGTTCCGATCGGGCATTATACAAACAGGTGATGTCGCCAATCACCCATCGCCCATTTAACACGCTGACATCTGCGGGAGCATCGAATCGTTGAACGTAGAGCGCGATTTTGTGAAGCTGATAGCGCCCTGATTTAAGTAGATATCGATGCCTACGCTCTAATACGACATAAGTCTGACCCCCAAACTCTAGATAGGCTCCCGGCTCAGGATGCCAGTCTAAAGAGAGATAACCCAAGCTAAAAAGAGGATCGCTAAGGATGAGTTCTGCGGATAGAGAGTTTAACTCCATAAGCAATCAATACCGATGGACTGCCTGACACTAATACCTTTAAGTCGCGGGTGAAAGTCTGTAGTGTGAGTGTCCTTCGTGGGACGAGGCACGATCGAAACATCCACACTATCAGAAATTCTCACGGTCTGAAGATTGCTACAGGGATACCAATATTGATCTCCCTGAGCTAATCCCTTACAAAGCAGCCTGACGCTCTTTTGTGGCTTTGATCACTTCTTCTGCGATGTTGTTGGGGCAAGGCGAGTAATGCGAGAACGACATTGAGAACTGCCCACGTCCAGAGGTCATGGTTCGCAGGTCGCCAATGTAGCCAAACATCTCACTCAATGGCACATCTGCTTTGATGCGCGCCCCGGTTTGTCCGGTTTCCTGAGACTTCATCATGCCCCGGCGACGGTTGAGATCTCCGATCACGTCTCCCATATAGTCATCGGGTGTAAACACATCGACGTTCATGATCGGTTCAAGCAGTTGAGGACCAGCTTGAGGAACCGACTGACGATAGGCGGCTTTAGCAGCGATTTCAAACGCCATCGCCGACGAGTCAACCGGGTGGAATCCGCCTTCTAAAAGCGTGAACTTCAAGTCCATGCAGGGGAAGCCAGCCAACACGCCTTTATCGGTGCAGCTTTGAAAGCCTTTTTCAACGGAGGGCCAATACTCTCTGGGCACTGAGCCACCCGTCACTTTAGACTCAAACTGGAAGCCGCTGCCGGGTTCGCCGGGTTCGATCACATAGCTGATCTTTGCATATTGACCCGAACCGCCCGACTGTTTCTTGTGGATGTAACCATCTTCGAGGCGCTTGGTAATCGACTCGCGGTAAGCTACTTGAGGTTCGCCGACTTCCACTTCTACGCCGTGGGTGCGCTTCAAGATGTCTACTTTGATGTCGAGGTGCAGTTCACCCATTCCTTTGAGAATGGTTTCACCGCTCTCTTCATCGGTCATCATGTGGAAGGATGGGTCTTCTTGCACCATCTTGGTGAGTGCTGCGCCCATCTTTTCTTCGCCGCCTTTGGTCTTGGGTTTGACCGAGATCGAGATCACGGGGTCAGGGAAGACCATCGGTTCTAGCGTTGCGGGATGTTTGGGATCGCAGATGGTGTGCCCGGTGCGGACGTTTTTCATGCCAACGATCGCGATGATGTCACCCGCTTGAGCCGAGTCAATTTCTTCACGAGAGTTGGCGTGCATTTCCACCAAACGGCTAATCCGCTCGGTTTTGCCCGTCGCTGTATTGAGCACGGTGTCACCCTTCGAGATCTTGCCCGAATAGAGGCGCGTGAAGGTGAGCGCACCAAAGCGATCGTCCATGATCTTAAAGGCGAGTGCGCGGAGTGGCTTTTCTGGATCGACAAGAGCAAACGTGCCCGTTGCGTTTCCTTCTAGATCGACTTCGGGCTGCGGAATGACTTCCATCGGATTTGGCAGATAGTCAACGACGGCATTCAACACCAACTGCACGCCTTTATTTTTGAACGACGAACCGCAGTAGGTCGGGAAAAACACCAGGTCGCGGGTGCCTTTGCGAATGCAGCGCTTCAGCGACTCGATATCTGGCTCGTTTCCTTCTAGATACTGTTCCATCAGGTCGTCGTCTTGCTCGATCGCCAGCTCAACCAATTGTTCCCGATAAGATTCGACCGCCTCGACCATATCGGCAGGAACCTCTTTAATCTCGTAGCCCATCGGATCGCCCGACTCATCCCATACCCAGGCTTTGCGGGTTAGAAGATCGACCATGCCGCAAAACTTTTCTTCAACCCCGATCGGCAGCACCATCACCATCGGTTTTGCGCCCAGCACTTTGTCTACTTGCTTGACGACTCGATAGAAATCTGCGCCTGTGCGATCGAGCTTGTTGATATAGACGATCCGAGCTACTTTAGAGTCGTTGGCATAGCGCCAGTTGGTTTCTGACTGTGGCTCAACTCCGCCTGATCCGCAAAACACCCCAATGCCGCCATCGAGCACTTTAAGAGAGCGGTAAACCTCAATGGTGAAATCGACGTGCCCAGGCGTGTCGATGATGTTTAGCTGGTGGTCGTTCCAAAAACAGGTGGTCGCAGCCGACTGAATCGTGATTCCACGCTCCTGCTCCTGCGCCATGAAGTCTGTTGTCGCCGCGCCTTCGTGCACCTCACCGATTTTGTGAATCTTACCCGTTAGCTTCAGGATTCTTTCTGTGGTAGTGGTTTTGCCAGCATCGACGTGAGCGAAGATACCAATGTTTCGATAACGAGTGAGGTCTTTCATAGTTGCTGTTTAGATTAAATGCGACAAACCGTGGGTGACCACCTGCAAGCGTTCTTTACAAGGAAATTGATGTTGATTTTGCAATCAGTACAGGCTGGATTTCAATCACTCGAACCATACAAGAATTCCCTTTTGCTAGCCCTAGTCATATTACTTATTGTAAAGCGTAGAGAGACAAAGCTACAGGGGTCTGAGAGATCAGCCCCTTCTGGTTTAGGGGGAATCAGTCCTACCTTAAAGGGGCTATCCATTATAGCGTTCTGAGTCTGCTCTCTGGTCTAGACTTCTTCAGTTAGACATTGCCAATGGAAAAAGACCCCGAACAGGCAACCGCAATTCTTGCCCAAGAATCTTGAGCATGGGAGAAAAAGTGAGCTGTGGATAAAATCTGGGCGTTGCTGAATTGATCTGTGAAGCACAGATTTTGCCCTCACCCTAGCCCTCTCCCCAGGGAGAGGGAACAGGAGGTTCTGGCTTTGATATCAGATCCTGGGCGTTGCTGAATTGATCTGAGAAGGGTTAGGGGATGAGGGCAATCCGAGAGCCTGCGATCGTCGGTGTTATTTGATCCACAGTCCTTAACAAGGGTTCTGCGGTGAGGCTAAACGATCGCACTTCGGTGATTTTGACGCTGACTAATTTGCCTCTTAGCTCGTTGATGTCACCTGCAAAGAATGTCAGACGATTGCCGCGAGTG
>Ga0209511_1001626_pt1 | contig 19439 bp, 16 predicted proteins | sample SSSSmetaG_FD_184141 | JGI IMG/M metagenome (GOLD analysis project Ga0209511, IMG submission 184141) | Glacier valley bacterial and archeal communities from Borup Fiord, Nunavut, Canada, to study Microbial Dark Matter (Phase II) - ​SSSS... | ecosystem: Environmental > Aquatic > Freshwater > Ice >...
TAGTCCGACTTTTTCCAGTTGCATTATCAAATTGTAAGATTTAAAATTTAATATTAAACCACTTAATCAAATTAACTATACATGTTTATTTAGATTAAATAACGATTATTTAAGCGTTTAGTTTTAAAGAACATTACGATTTTATTATTCTTCAGTCGAAATTTGTTTAATAAAATCCTGTTATAGTATAAACAACGAAATGTAATTAATTGTATATTAAAATTTTAAATATTGAGTATATCTGATTTTCAATTTGATTTTGATCTGCATTTTTTTAAAAAAATTCAGAATGGAACAAAAAAAAGGCGATTCCAATTAGGATCGCCTTAAAATTATTTAACAGATTATTTAATCCTGCTTAATCTCATCTTCAAAATTGTTTTGGAGTGCAACCATTTTAATAGCAGTAACTGCAGCCTCATCTCCCTTGTTGCCCAGTTTGCCGCCAGCCCGGTCGAGTGCCTGTTGTTGATTTTCAGTCGTTAAAACACCAAAAATAACAGGAAGATTGTATTTGATGTTCAGGTCTGTAGCACCTTTAGCCACACCCTGACAGATAAAATCGAAATGACGTGTTTCGCCCTGAATAACGCATCCTAACAGGATAATGGCATCAACATCAGTGTATTCTGCAAAAAACTGACCACCAAGGGTTAACTCAAAACTCCCGGGAACATGCTTTACAAGAATATCTTCATCTTGTACGCCATGTTTTTTAAGTGTTTCGACTGCTCCGCGCGCCAAAGCTCCTGTCACATCATAATTCCATTCCGACACTACAATGCCGAATTTCATTTCATTTCCATCGGGAACTGAACTTAGAACGTATTCTGAAAGATTTTTTGTAGCCATATTTTAAAATTTTGACAAACCTACGTAAAAATTGATTTACTGAAATGAAATTTTCAGCGTATTGAACTCCTGTTGATGCTTGGCAAGTTGCCGGAGGTCTGTTGCCGGTTGCTTATTTGATTTCCTGGACCCGACCTACTTCGCCACTTGTCAACCTAACTTTGATGCCATGGGGATGAAATTGGCTGTTAGTCAATATGTTTTGAACAATTCCTTCCGTAAGCCTGCCTGTCCGCTGATCTTCTTTTAATACAATTGCTACTTCAATACCGGGTTTGATATTATTTCTGTTTTTGCCGTCCATAAGAGCTGATTTTTTCGCTTTAAATTCAATTTATTCATTTAAATTCCAATTTGCTAAAATATTCGATTACTTTGCACCGTATCTAATCGTAAGTCATGACCTCATCAAAGCTACTTTTTATTTTATTAATTCTGTTACTATCACACTCACTATTCTCCCAGGGAACCGATTTCACTAATTTAATAGTTTTAAATTCAAATAAAAGTTCAGATTTGAAGTGGCCGGTTACTTCCCCACGCTATGATCTTTTAGAAAAAAATAATTCAACATTTCTGAATGGATTTAAAGACTCTGTAAGCACTAAATTGTTTGAAACAAGTTCAGTACAGAATCAAATTGTTCGTCCTCAATGGATCAAAGGGGCTATTCTTCCGGCGGCGCTCATTATTGCTGGAACCATTACTTTATTGCCGGAATCTCACTGTTGGTTAAGTAAATATACAATTCGTGATAAAGTTCTTGAATTGGCTCCAGGCGTAAGTACATCAGTTGACAATTATTTGCAGTTTGTTCCGCTGGTTGCCGTATTTGGTTTAAAGGCTGCGGGTGTAAGGAGTCGTAGCGACTTGGTAAACCAAATGGCAATTGCTGCTAAAGCCGAATTTTTGATGGGGGCCATTGTGCATGGAATGAAAAAAACAATTCGTGTTGAACGACCTTCCGGTGGAGGAATGAACACAATGCCATCTGGTCATACTGCCCAGGCATTTGTCGCTGCCACCATTCTTGATATGGAATACCGCGATACATCACCATGGATAAGTGTTGGAGGTTATGCGGTTGCAACAACTACTGCAATCGGTCGAATGGTCAATAATAAGCATTGGATTTCGGATGTTTTGATAGGAGCCGGAATTGGAATATTCTCGGCAAAGGTTGTCTACTACACACATCAGTACCGTTGGGGAAAAAAGAACAACATCGTAATTTTGCCTGCTATTTATAAAAATGGTGGAGGCGTCTCTTTCTCAATGATCCTGTGATAAATAAGCGGAATTGCTCATTTGAAACAAAACGCAGCCGGGATTATTCCTGTTTTAAAGCTGTCGATTTTGGCCCCCAATGGTGATAAGCGGTATATCAGCCCTCTTTGGAGATAATCGATGGCATCACTAAGGTAGATTTCCGAAGTTTTCGGATCGATGGCAAGGCTGTAATAAAGATGGTTTTGTGTCGACAAAAATGGATGATTACCCAACGTTAATTGATTTACTCCAAGTTTCCAGATTCCATCATTTATGAATAGCAGGGAATCACGTGTACCATTTATTGCGAGTCGCGAAGGTTTGGCATCAGCTGTAAGTGAAAAGCTCTTTTCAATAGTTCGTGTGACTGGATCAATTCGTTGAAGCATTGGAATTCTGGAAGTTGTTCCACTCTTTGACCATCCACCATCGCAAAGTGTCCAAATTTTATTGTACTTATCAAGCACTAATCCACCGGGTTGTTTCCCTGTTTTTATTTCATCTACAACGGCATTCGTTCGCGTATCTATCACCAAAATGGTATTATCGAATGACCAGCAAGTCACAAACAGGAAGTCGTTCCATTGAACCATTTGTTCGGTTGAAGCATGTCCTGTAGTCAGTATTGAACCCGTTATTTGATAGGTTTTGGGATTGACAATTGTAATCTGGCCTGCATAAAGGTCTGTTATATAAGCTTTTTCTGAATTTACAAAATGAATATATCGGGGAGATGTTAATCCTGTTATTTTTCCGACATATTTTCCATCCGAAGTATTGATCACATAAACTTTCCCGGAATTATTGATAACGATGTATCCCAGGTTATCGCGGATGATCATCGATTGCGCGACATCACCGAGCGGCAATCCATTTGTGCTGTAGAAAAGATCGTTTTGCAAAGTTCTGGTGGCCGGATCGTAAAATGAAAGAGAAGCATTTCCATACATGAAATTTCCTTCGTTAACGATAAATACACCCCCCGAAAGCGAAGCTCCTGTTTGATGACGGCTGATCCATTCGTCATCTTTCATACATCCGGTCAGAACAAGAAGTGTCAGCGCAATTAAAGTGAGTTGTGAGCGATTGATTGTCATTGTCAAAAATCGTAACGAATTAAAAGAGAATAATTTCTACGAGGCATAGGATGTTGTAAAACAGTACGATACTCTTCATTGAAAAGATTAAATATTTTCAATTCGATGTTAAATTTGTTCCTGCTCATTTTGATCTCTTTGCCGAAATAGAGATTATTCATAAAATAAGGGTAAAGCACATCAAGTTTTGAAGCTTTGTCATTACTCGTAGTTGTGAAACGCTCGCTGTAATAAGTCCAAAGCCATGTAAAATGGTATCCGGAACGGGCGAGATTGACAAGCAAATTAGCCGAATGTTTTGGAATGTACGGAAGCTGTTTCCCGATCGATTCATCTGCCCAGTTACGTGGATCGTCGCGGTTAACAGACTGTGTAAAGGCATAATTACCATTTAAATGATAATCAATCGAATATAATTTGCCGCTTATTCCTGAATTTAGTTCAAATCCACTCGCATTTACCCTTTTCATATTGTAAGGCTCCCAATATCCCTGAGGTGTAGGCAACCAGATAATCCAGTTGTTGATGCGCGAAAAATAGCCATTGAGTGTTGCATGGAAGGTTGTATTTCCCAGTGTACCCGAATAACCACTTCCCATATCAGCCATTATTCCTTCTTCGGGTTTTAACTGTGGATTTCCGCCCGGAATATAATAGAGATCATTGAGTGTTGGCTGATGGTAATTTCGGGCCAGATTACCCTTTAAATAGTATCCTTTATCGCGAAAGGGGTGGAACTCGATTCCTGCTGAAGGAATAAATGGCGTGGATTTACCGCCGATAAAGTCCTCTCTGGCCAGTAAATTTGCAGATAATTTATCACTGAAGGATTTGCTTACCTGAATATAAACAGAATGATCCCGACGCTGCCTGTCAAAACCCTGCGGCTCGCCGTTCAGTGGCGAATTTTTTGAGTAGACACTGTTAATCTCAGTATTCGCACCTGTAATTATTGAAAGATTATCGGAAAATTGATAGTTATAACTTGCTTTAAACAAGTATGATGCAGATCTGGAATCGGAGTTAATCACAAGCTGGTCAGCTGCTCCCGAAACTTTGGTCTTCAACTGGTAATTTAAGAGCTGAATATTTGCCCCGGAAGTTAAACTTAGTATTCCTTTTTTGCCGTAATACTTCCATTCAGCCACAGGGCGATGGGCATTTTCTTTTTGTCTGTTAATATTTGCATTATTGTCTGTCTCGTTCGAGAGCAATCTGGGAAGACTGCGGTCATTGTGTTGATACCAATACCGGAGAATAAATACGCTTTTTTCTGTTGGATGCAAATAAAATTCCTGCAGCAATCCGTAATTTTCATATCGCGAGTTTTCGTTTCGCTGGGTAGGGTAGAGGTAGTTGCCCGTTTTGGGATCAATATCTGCAATGAACTTATTTACAAATTGATAGTCATTGTCGGAGTAATTGTAGAAAGCCCTTGTCTGCGACTGCATTTTTTTATTCCCAGCATTAATCTGGAAAAATTCATCCTTTGTTCCGTAACTTCCAATTCCGGTAAGTAACCTTACTGAAAATTTATTCTGCCAGTCTGTGTTATTTTCAAGTTTGACAACTCCACCCAAAGCACCACTTTTTTCGGTTAATGATCCTGAACCGTGAAGTAAACTTACATTATCAGTGAAGTAAACCGGAATCGTAGAAAAATCAACCATTCCGAGCATCGGTGAGTTAAGGCTGATACCATTCCACGACACCTGTGTATGCGAAGGTGCTGTTCCCCGAAATGAAGCAGTTGCCATCGCACCACGGCCGTACTCTTTGATAAAGATAGGCGTATTTTGTGAAATTAACTCTGCCAAATTGGAAGTCAATGCTTTAATCATTGCAATTGAATCGATTTTCGTGGTGGTTTTTCCGGCCTGCTCTTTAATTATTTTATCTGCATAAACCTCGACCGTTTTTATTCTTACCGTGTCGGAAAGATGTTGTGCTGACACGAATTCAAGCGAAATCAGGATAAATAGGACAACCAAAATGAGTTTCAAGTGTCTGAAATGAAAGCCGGAATTAGCGGGGTGCCTCTTTTGCATTATGAAAATACAATAATTCAATTCTGAGAATATTCAACCAACGAAAGATCTGCAGCACCGCTAACTTCAGTTGAAATTTCATTGAGCCATCCGGCAACCTGAAATACGCCACTTTGCACTTTAATAAATCGGATCCCGGTAAGATTAACCTTATTTCCTGCTTTGTCAACGGCATTTGAAATGTCGAAAAGATTGGCTTTTAATATGTTATTATAATTGAGGTTATTATAGCATTCAGCATAGCCAAAGGTAAATAAATCAGGGCGGACTGTCCAGTTTTCAATATCCGGATTCGTTGAACTGTTTATGTAAGCATTTGGTAATTTGACACCATTAAAAGTAACTTCAGTTTTGCTGCCATAGCCGCTCCACCACCATGTGGAAGACTCAAAAACAGGTACAAGTTCACCTTTGCTCCCTTTATTGTCCTTCCAGGTAACATTTCCGCTACCGACAGGTTTGTAATAAGTTACCTGATAATCGCGAATAGTTTCAGGATGAATGTATTCGCTTCCTTTAATTTCTGCCCATTCACCACCATCCGGAGTTCCGTTTCCGTCATCATCATTCATGACATACACAACTGCCGGTTCAGACGATGGTCCAGGCTGAGTATAAATCATAAAATCAGCTCCTTCCACGTTTTTAATGACATGGTCGAAACCAGCCGTAATATATCCGCCCCAGCCACCTAATGAGGTGTATCTTTTGGTTCCTGTCCATGGCTCACCAATAAAATCATCGCCTTTCCAATCAGCTGGGATCAGAGACGCATGTTGACCCGGGCCATATTTATAATCGAAGACCTTCGTTATATAGGGCGAAAGGTTCGAAAATGCAGAGACCAGAATCGTTTTATTGTCGCTTCCAATATCATTCGATACTTTAAGCTGTAGGTTGTAACTTCCTATTTTTGAAGGTATAAACGTATATAACTTAGCTGATGAAACCACTTGGCCATTTACCTCCCAGGTATAGGAAGATTTATCACCATTAACGACAGTGGGATTGAGAGATAGCGATTTTCCGACTTCTACTTTAAAGCCTTCGGCAGGAATTATAAAAGAGATGATTGGTCCAGAAAGTTTTTCACCTTCACTACACGCGGAAAACATAACTGCAAGCCCCAGATAAAACTGGTAAACAACATGAAATTTAATTTTTAACATACTTAAAATCAATTTAATAAATAAACATTAATTGATTTTAAGCTCATCGGAAGTAATGCAGAATGGAGAAACGGCCATCTGTACGCTTTTATCCCGAAAGCTTAAACCGTGAATGGCTGGTCTTCTGACTTATCCCGATTTCTGGTTACCTTCCCGTCCTTTTTTGGAAAGAATAGTGGTCATTAACCAGAAACATACTATTCCGCAACAGCGGAATCGGGTTTTACAGCAGCGGGTACTGTCCCGGATTTTCACCGGATTCCCAAATTAAGCCCTTACGGGCACCAATTCAGTGCAAAAGTAAGTAATTAGTTGCTCTCTTCAATAAAATCAGACACCTTTTTTGATGAGATTGGTAAAGTCGTATATCAGCATCAATTGCAGGTAGTTTTTAACGGAATGGCTGTTTGATTTATAATCATTATCATTTATGCAACCAATCTGTAAGGCTGTATTGTGATTCACTTTATAACCCATTCCCAAATAAAATCGGTTCTTTTCAACGACAGGGCCATGCTGTGGCATAAACAATTCATCACTTGTTGCTAAATAGAGACTTCTCTGAGTCATATCTGCTTTGTTGATGGGTAACAGTAAACCGAGCCGGTACTTAAATCTGTGTTTATAATTACTTCCAATAAAACGTTGTTCAAGCCGGGCTCTGTGTTCGAAATAAAACCGTTTGAAATTCTGTTTTAGATTTAGTTCAAGCCAGGTTCTTAGTTCTCGTTGTAGTGCAGGCGTCCGAAAAAATCCTCCTGGCTCATCGGTATTGAAAAAACCGGTACCAAATAAGCCAGTGAGGTTTTTGGTGATGGAATAGCCAATCGCCGATTTTATTTCAAAATAATCGTATTTTAAATCATAGTTGCTACTCCTGATATGGCCCTCACTAAGAAGTGACCATTTGTGTGAAATTTTTCCTTTAAGTATAATCGAATTCCAATTTCCTAAACTATGATCTGCCTGTGCCTGGCAATTAGTGTAAATGCTTATTAAAATGGAAGTTAATATGAAGGTTGTAAATAGTCGTCTGGTAAAATTCATGTCAATAAAGTATTTTACAAACATAGCATTTAATTCTATTTAGGATGATTGCTCTTTTGTTATTTGCCGTTACCAAATAAGTTGCTGGAAGAGAGACAAAAACATTATTCAAATAAGCGTTTTTGTCTCTCCATGTTTTGAAAAAAAATTATACTTTTAGTAGCAAAGGTCTTTCAATGATCTGTAGTTTTTAAAGTATTGTAATTCAGTTAAATAATATTACGAATATGAATAATTTAAATGGATTAACCCCCGCTTCTGTTTGGAGTTATTTCGAAAATATTTGTCAGATTCCACGCCCTTCCAAACATGAAGAGAAAATTATCGGCTTTTTAATGGATTTCGCCCAGCAGCAAAATTTGCCGTCAAAAAAAGATGCTGTGGGTAATGTGTTGATTAGCAAACCCGCTTCGCAAGGAATGGAAAACCACCGGACTTTAGTTTTGCAATCGCATCTTGATATGGTCTGCGAAAAAAACTCGGGAACCATTCACAATTTTAATACAGATCCGATTAAGCCTCACATTGATGGAGAATGGGTTACTGCCGAAGGAACAACACTTGGCGCCGATTGCGGTATCGGAATAGCTACTCAGCTGGCAATTTTGTCTTCAAAAGACCTGAAGCATGGACCTATAGAATGCTTATTTACAGTGGATGAAGAGACTGGACTCACCGGAGCCAATGCGCTTGAACCTGGCTTTTTCAGTGGTAGCGGACTGGTAAATCTTGATTCGGAGGATGAAGGTGAATTGTTTATTGGGTGTGCCGGTGGAATTGATACTGTAGGAACTATTCATTATGAAGTAATTACTATTTCAGATGGGTTTTTTCCAATGAGAATTGCCGTGAGTGGTCTTTTGGGTGGGCATTCCGGTGATGATATCAATAAAAGCCGCGGAAATGCCATCAAAGTTTTAAACCGGTTTTTGTGGCAGTTAAATCAGAAATATGAGATTTATATTGCCGATTTTAATGGTGGCAATCTCCGAAATGCAATTGCACGCGAGGCTTTTGCGACTATTTTGGTTCCTGGCTCCGTTAAAGAGCAGATTACAGTTGATTTCAATATTTTCAGGTCATTAATTGAGACAGAAATATTACTCAATGAGCCGAATATTAAGCTATTGCTTGAAAGTACCGACCAGCCCAAGTTTGTAATTGACCGTTTAAGCCAAACACGGTTGATCAACGCTTTGTACGCCTGCCCTCATGGCGTTTTGGAAATGAGCACACGATTGCCCGGACTCGTCGAAACATCAACCAACCTCGCATCGGTGAAGTTTAAAGAGGGAAATACGATAGAAATTGTTACAAGTCAGCGAAGCGATCTGGAAAGCGAAAAAATGGATGCTGCCTATATGGTAGAATCTGTATTAAAGATGATTAACGCTGAAGTAAAGCATGGCGAAGGGTACCCTGGATGGGTCCCAAACCCCTCTTCGGAATTGCTGAGCATCACACGTTTATCCTACATCAAACTTTTTAAGGTAGAACCAATTGTACGATCAATTCACGCCGGCCTTGAATGCGGACTATTTCTCGAAAAGTTTCCCGGGCTTGATATGATTTCTTTTGGACCAACCTTACGTGGGGTTCATTCACCCGATGAAAAGATTAATATACAAACAGTTGATAAGTTTTGGAGACTTCTTTTGGAAGTAATTGCTCAATATTAATAAATTCTATTTTAATTAATAAAACCTAAAGTCATGTCAAATAAATTAGTCACGGTTGCTACTTTAGAGCATATCAATCAGGCGAGTATGATGAAAGGATGGCTCGATTCCGCGGGTGTTGAAAGTTATATTCTCGATCATGGATTTAGTATTGAAGCTGCTGCACAAATGGAAGGGCAGATTGAACTGCAAGTCTGCGAAATAGATGTTGCGAAAGCTTTAGAGATAATTGAACAAGGTAATATCGCCGTGGAACCGAAAGTAAAGTCGTCAGTGGTTGAAATACAACTGATTAATAGAATACTTGTTCCAGTTGATTTCTCCTCCTTTTCGTTGAATGCTGCTTGTTATGCATCTCATGTAGCTTTCCAGAAAGGTGCAGAATTAACATTAATTCATGTTTACTTTAATCCCATAACGAACCCGATCTCCTACGATCATTTTTACTCTTTCCCGGCCAATGTCGCGGAAACGCTTGGCGAAATCTTGGAAAATGCCGGCGAGCTGATGAAAGAATTCAAGACTAAGCTCTCTAATTATATGATTGAACATGAATTAACCGATGTTCAGGTGAAAACGGAAATAATTGGTGGTATCGCAGAAGAAGCCATTCTCGATTTTGCTGAATATGGTCATTTTGATCTGATGGTGGTGGGGATTCGCGGAAAAGAATCATCAGATAGCTGGTTTGGAAGCTTTATGACGGAGATTATTAATAAATCGGGCATTCCTGTATTGGCCATACCAGAAAATGCATCCTATAAAGAATCGATGTTCAAAAAGTTGATGTACGCGACAAATTTTGATAAGTCGGATGGGTTGGCAATCCGGAAATTAATAGAGATTGCAATGCCTCTTGACACACATATCAGTATTGTTCATATTGATGAAACATCTGATAATCCATTTATAAATTACGACTTAGCCCATTTTAAAGATAAATATGTTGCAAATGTGGGCAATGTTGAGATGGACTTTGATTTGATTGTCAATAAAAATAGGGTACGCGGAATTGAAGATTTCATTTTGAATAAAGAAATAGACATTATAGCAGTTACTTCTCATAAACGAAATATTATTACGTCTTTGTTCAAGCCAAGTCTGACCAAGGAGTTATTATTCCGACTTGGAATTCCAATGCTTATTTTTCACCCCTAATTTAATTGGCCAATTATTTGGTTGATTGCGGTATATATTTTATAGTTTTTCGATTATGAAAATATCACCTAAGTTAATTATTGGTATATATTTTGTTGCAAAATTACGTCATGATATTTGAGAAATTGGTTAATTTGTACCAAAATTGTTGCTCAAATTGTTTTTTTAATATAATCTCGAATGAAGGTTTTACACAACTTACTAATGTCGCGGTATTGGTGCTTTAAATGGATATTATTCTTTTTTATTGGTTTAGCCACTTTCTCCTGCTCATCGCTAAAAATTATTGGAATTGAAGTAGCTGTCCAGCCCGAATATCCGATTGATGAAGATATTCAGAGTCTGGTATTACTCAATCGGAGTTTGACCAGCCAATTCACTAATTTTAAGACAGACTCATTGGAGAAAATCCTGATTAACAACAAAATGTTAATGGATACTGTTCTTCAGGACAGTGTTGCAGCAGACACTGTTGTTCAGGCTGCTGCCAGGGCTCTTTATGAATCGTCAAGATTTGATGTGGTTGTTCCAAAAGAGCGGAATATCGTGCGAACAGACAATGAAGAGATCGTTAAACCTTTAAACGTTAGTTTTATAAATGAGATTTGCAAAGATTTTAACGTGGATGGAGTACTGGTACTTGAGAGCTTTGCCGAACAATTAAAAACAAAATACACTTTAAGGACAGTTGAAGGCCCTTATTATAACAATGAGTTTAATGCTACCACCGACATTTCTTATTTTTCTGAATGGCGGCTTTACAGACCTAATAATCTTAAGCCGGTTATTCGGTTTCAGATAGGCGATTCGATATTCTGGAATATTGGCAGTTATTCTTTGGAAGATGTTTATAAACAAATGCCACGCACTAAAGAGGCATTAATCGGAGGCGGAATTGCAGCAGGCTTAAAAATGTCCAATTATATAAGCCCCGGTTGGACAAATCAAATCCGTTATTACTACCTGACAGGAAAAAGTGAGATCGATGCTGCTGTTCCACTCATTAAGAATAATCAATGGGATGAGGCAGCTGCCATTTGGGAAAAATACGCTTCAAATTCCTCAAAAACAATCAGGAGTAAAGTGGAATACAACCTCGCACTTGCTTCAGAAATGAATGGAGATCTGGATCTTGCCATCGAATGGGGACTTAAGTCCTTTAAAAGCAGGTATAGCAAAGCGATAGAGGTTTATCTCAAAACGCTCGACAACAAGAGGATCGCACAGCTAAAAGAGAATAAAAAAAGATATTAATGCATGATTTCGGCATTGTTTTTGTTAAATAATGGTTGCGAAAGCATTTTTATTTGCTGAAAAAATTAAAAAAACAAAACAATCTTGTCATGAGAACAATTATAAGATTCATTTCGGTTTTATTCGCAGGATTGATTCTATCCTCCTGTATCATAACTCAAAGTGTTCCTATTGATCAAATGGAACCCGGAAAGGTAAGTTTGCCTTCACCGATTCGAAAGGTAGCGCTGATTTCGCGCAATTTTAAATTTTCGGTCGATACTTTGACAAAATATTACAATTCCGATTTTCGTCTCCGAAAGGGGACACATTCAGAGAATCTGTTGATTGACAGCGTCGCAGTTACTGGAAGTATGGATAGTCTCCGTAAGGCTTTGCTCGAATCAGGTCGGTTCGATGAAGTTTTTGTTTATCCGTATAATGCCATAAAGCCGCATATTGGAGATAAGGAGTTGCCACTTTCTTCAGGTTTTATTCAGTCAATTTGTAAGGAAAGTGAAACAGATGCTGCGATTTCGCTTGAAATGTTAAGCTATTTTTACAGCCGGCACGGTTCTACGGGCCGTGAGATTCGAGGAGAAGCGAACGTCAAGGTTACTGCTATCTGGTCGGTTTATACGCCTAAAAGTGATGTGCCAATTGACAGGTTTACGCATTCGGAGGTGATCAGGTGGGGAAATAACCCGAATAACGGCAGCCAAAAATACAGACTTCCCGGACGAAAAGAGGCGATCTCGATTGCCAGCGGAACAGCAGCAAAAAACTACAGCAAACGAATTGTCCCTTATTGGGCTGCATCATCCCGGGTTATTATCGGGTTGAACGGTTATGACTGGGAAAAAGCATTGTCGTATGCTGAAAATAATGAATGGAAAGGTGCCGCTCAGATTTGGAAAAAGTATTTGGAAAGTTCGCAAAAAAGAGTCGCAGGGGTTGCTGCTTTGAACTACGCTGTTGCACAGGAAATGCTTGGTAATCCGGATCAGGCAAATATTTGGTCTGCGAAATCAGTATCACTCCTTCAAAACGGAGAAACAGGCCGAATCGCAAGAGACTATGCTGGCCAGCTTTACCAAAGAAAACTAAAAGCGGAGCAACTCAATACACTTCTGAAAATCGATCGTCCCTGATTATTCCTGCATTTTATTAATGAATTAAATGGTTACAATTCTCTTTTATTCCATACTTATCGTTCTGATTGTCAGTTTTGTTTTTGAACGATGGCTCGATTATTTAAACGTCCAAAATTGGTCAACAGAACTTCCACCCGAACTCCAGGGAATTTACAATGAAGAGAAGTACCAAAAATCGCAGGAATACCAAAAAGCAACACATCGGTTTACGCTCGTTACTGAATCATTGGGATTTGTTGCCATTCTGACGATCTTCTCCACCGGTGGCTTTGGGTGGCTCGATGGAATCATTCGGTTGCACGTGAGTAATCCAATCTTTGTCGCGCTCTTATTCTTCGCCATTTTAGGTCTGATAACTGAAATTTTCACGTTACCTTTTTCCTTGTACGATACTTTTGTTATTGAAGCGAAGTCTGGATTTAACAAAACGACGAAGCGCGTTTTCTTTCTTGATATGATAAAAGGTTTGATCATCTCCGCAATTGTGGGTGGTTTAATTCTTTGTTTGATTGTATGGATCTACCTGATTGCCGGAAATTTATTCTGGTTGTATTCATTAATCGTAATTGCTCTATTTTCGGTCTTTATGGCTATGTTTTATTCGAGTATTATCGTGCCGCTTTTCAATAAGCAAACCCCTTTGGCTGAGGGAGATCTCAAAAATGCAATCAGCTCCTTCAGCATTAAAGCTGGCTTTGTTCTCGACAATATTTATGTGATCGATGGATCCAAACGGTCAACCAAAGCAAATGCCTATTTTACGGGATTGGGAAAGAAAAAACGGATTGTATTGTATGATACTTTGATCAGCGAATTGAAAACGGAGGAGATTGTGGCTGTTTTAGCGCATGAGATTGGTCATTATAAGAAACATCACATTTATTTAGGATTGTTTTTTTCGTTGATCTCAACAGCGGTTATGCTCTATCTCTTTTCGCTCGTAAGTAGTTATCCTGCATTTGTTCAAGTACTTGGATCGGAAGTACCAAGTTTCCAGCTGGCAATTATCTCATTTGGGATTCTTTATTCACCACTTTCAATGATAATTGGTCTGGGCATGAATTACAACTCCCGGAAGCATGAATATCAGGCAGATCGGTTTGCTGCCGAAAAGTACAAGGGAGAATACCTTGCTTCTGCCTTGAAAAAATTGTCAATCAACAACCTAAGTAATCTGACACCTCATCCGGCCTATGTATTTTTTCATTATTCTCATCCAACTCTTTTGCAACGATTGAAAAAACTCGCTCAGATTAAATAATTTGGGACGTTCCTGCTTGTTGTTGTTCGAAAATAAGTTTAGGTTCGCACTTTCTTTCACAACATTATCAAAGAGTTGTTATTTTGTTAATATGTTATTCATGAGGATTAAAACTTTATTTGTGCAACTGACGATTACTTCTCTTTTATTGGGAAGCCTAAGTACACAGGGACAATCGGTTGAAGAGGCAATAAAAACAATCAATGAATCATCTCTCAAAGCCCAGCTGAATTTTTTGGCATCCGACTGGATGGAGGGCCGCGAATCTGAAACTAAAGGAGCTTTTATCGCTGGTGATTATATTGCTTCAATGCTTCAGGTCTTTGGTATCGAGCCTTGTGGTGATATGGAATATACTTTTCCTTATCAGGGACAGCGCGGCGTGCGGCCGGAAGCAAAACCATCCTATTTCCAAAAATTCAATATCATTAAGTATAAAATGTCAGACAAACAGTCTTTTAGTCTCGTTCGGGAGGTAAATGGTGCACGTTTGGTAAAGAATTTTGATTATGGAATTGATTATAACCTAAGTGACATTGAGACAGATACAGAGATAGATGCTCCTGTCGTTTTTGTCGGTTACGGAGTCAAAAACGATTCTTTGAAATACAATGATTTCGCGAAGGTGGATGTAAAGGGCAAAATTATTCTCAGGTTTGATGGTTATCCAGGCTTTCGCGATACAACTTCAAGTTCCTATAAAAAGCTGAAATTCTCAAATCTATGGAGCGATAAAGAGAGATGGGCACTCGAAGCCGGAGCCATCGGCGTTATCAATCTGACTGCTTATCCAAATAAAGAGTTTGGAAAAGCACGTAATTTGCCTTTCAGATACCAAAGTGGTGAAATTGAGTCAGAGACTGCACCTGAGAAGTATTACGATAAAAAGGCTGTGCTTGCAAATGACTCACTGAAAAAATCTTTACCTGCAATTCGTATTTCTGCCCGTTTACAGAATGAACTTACTGCCCTCATTAATATTGATATCTTTAGTTTTGAAATGGATGCTAAGAACAATCTTAAGTCTTCCTCAAAAGAAATTAGTGGTTTACGAATTGGATTAAAATCGGGTGTCGAAAGTGAATTGGTGACTGTTCGAAATGTACTGGGGATGATAGAAGGCGTAAACAAAAACGAATTCATTGTTGTAGGAGCCCATTACGATCATCTGGGAAAATACAATGGATATATCTATAATGGCGCCGACGATAATGGCTCGGGAACTGTTGGTGTACTTTCGATTGCACGGGCGCTCAAAGCAACGGGAAAAAAGCCCGAAAAAACAATCATTTTTGCTGCATGGACAGCTGAAGAGAAGGGACTGCTTGGCTCTGAATATTTCGTAAAAAACTTTCCCGGCGTATATCGGATCGATTTGAATGTGAATTTTGATATGATAGGTCGTAGTTCGGTAAAAGATACCGTTGGAAACAAATGTAGAATTGAATACACAAAAATTTATAGTGGTTTTCAGGAGCTTTCGAAGAAGTTTGTAAATGACAATGGCTTGAACCTTGATGTAATATATACAGGTTCTGAGAAGCCATCGGGTGGGAGCGACTATGCTCCATTTGCCGAAAAAGATGTTCCGGTAATTAGTTTTGCAGCAGCTATGCATCCCGATTATCATCAGCCTACGGATGAGGTGGCGAAAATAGAGTGGAAAAAGATGGCAGACATCATTAAACTTGGTTTTCTTAATATCAATGAATTAGCTAATTCGGATTTAAAGAAATACAAAGTTGCAACCACAACAAAGTGACATTATTAAGAAAGATTTGTATTTTTACCTACGATAAAAAATAATAGAAAATGAAACTTTTAGAGGGAAAAACAGCAATTATTACCGGCGCATCACGCGGAATAGGTAAAGCAATTGCAATTAAATTTGCTGAAGAGGGGTGTAATATCGCTTTTACTGATTTGTTTTACGACGATATTGCAAAGGCAACCGAGACTGAACTTCAGGCAATGGGCGTAAAAGCAAAAGCATATGCTTCTGATGCTTCGAAATTCGACGAAACGCAGACTGTCGTGGCACAGATTACTGCCGATTTTGGATCAGTTGATATTCTGGTCAATAATGCAGGAATTACAAAAGATTCACTATTAATGAGAATGACTGAAAGTCAGTGGGATGCAGTAATTACTGTCAATCTGAAATCAGTTTTTAATTTTACCAAAGCTGTTCAGGCAGGAATGCTTAAACAAAGAAGCGGATCAATTGTCAACATGAGTTCAGTAGTTGGTGTAAGCGGAAATGCTGGTCAGGCAAACTATTCTGCATCAAAAGCCGGGATTATTGGTTTTACTAAATCAATTGCAAAAGAACTTGGCTCAAGAGGCATTCGCTCGAATGCAATCGCACCCGGATTTATTATTACCGAAATGACTGCCAAAATTCCGGAAGATGCCCGTAAACAATGGGAAGCAACAATTCCAATGCGACGTGGCGGATTACCCGAAGAAGTTGCAAAAGTAGCGCTGTTTCTTGCTTCTGACTTGGCTTCCTATGTATCCGGACAAGTAGTTAATGTTTGTGGCGCAATGAACACCTAAAGTACATTAACATGAAAATCAGTAATTCACATTCAACATTCTGATTTTTATAATGAACAATATTTTAAAAAAGAAGAGAGCTGAGCAATCAGCTCTCTTCTTTTTTAAACCCATCAAAAGCTGTGTTTTTAATTGGGTTTTTCCCATTTATTTTGTATATTTTAGGGAGCGAAAATAATTGCTTTATTGTACTGAATCGGTTAACCATATTTTCAACAAATGAATGCCTGAGTTTGCGTCAACAATATTAATATCAGATTTATATGAATAGTATCGCCTTCATATTAATTGGATGAAAAGTAAAAATCTTTCATATCGACTGAGCATTTATTTTTTAATTGCCGAGACAATTCTCTCGGTTATTGTTATTCTCGTTGGCTATAATTATTTACGCCATTCGGCATTCGAGAGTTATCGTTACCGTCTTCAATACGATGTTCAGGAGGTACTTGGCGATGTTCAAAATTCGATGGACGAAGCAGTCAGGTTTACCGAAAATCTGACTGCTGATTATAATCAGGGACTTCCGCTGAAAAACCCCCGACGGTATCTTGAAATGGCGTTTAAAGTTCAGCGCAATATGCTGGCGTTCGGGATGGTAACATCTGCCGAAAATGAATTGTCTCAACGAAAACCTGATTTTCTCCTTTACAAATCAGGCGGAAGCATAAAATCAGATACAGGAAGATTTAAAAGTAATATTGCCAGAACGGATGAATGGATTAAAGAAATGCTTCACGCTACAAAACCAGAATGGAGCGCACCATTTTTCAATTCACAAATCGGTTCAAGGGTGATTACTTATGCCAGACCACTTGATTTTGAGCAAGATGGAAAAATTGTTCATGCCACTTTTTTTTGTTCTGTTTCTCTTGACCGTGATCTCGTTAAACTCAAGCACCAGAAAATGATCAAATCGGGTTTTTCAATTCTTTTAAATGAACACGACCTGATTGTATACCATCCGGATAGTACCAAAACTGGAAAAGATGTAAGTTCAATTTTTAATTGTTTTGGAGGAAGCCAGTTTGACATCCGTGCATTACTGAAGGATCGTGTTGGAGGTTCTCAAATAATTCAACCCAATTGCATGAAAAACAAAAGGACGGTAGCAATTTACTGGCCGGTTAAATCTTCCAATTGGTTTATCATCAATGTTATTCCTGAAAGTGTTTTTATGTCGGAACTTAAACAGATAACCCTTGCCTTGGTTCTGCTGATTCTTTTAATCGGAAGTATTACTGCTGCGATTATGATTTTTCTCTCGATCAGATTTGTCTCGCCTATATCTGTATTGGCCGACGATTCGCGCAAGATTATTGAAGATGCCGGCTTCGATCCCGTTCCCCATTTAAATGATCTTGAAGTCCTTTCGGATAGTATGGAAAAGATGAAGGAGCGATTGGCAAGTTATCGTAAAAATACTTTGCAAAGTACGCTGGATAAAAAGGAGATGGAAAAAGAATTGAATTTGGCAAAGGATATCGAAATGGGGATGGTTCCGACCAAATTTCCACTGTTTCCCGATCGAAGTGATTTCGATTGCTATGGAAGGCTCATTCCGGCTAAAATAGTGGGTGGTGACTTATTCGATATCTTTCTGCTGGATGATAATCAATTGTTTATTTCGATTTCAGATACACTTGGCAAAGGTATTCCTGCTGCTATGTTCTCTGTAATGACCCGAACATTTATCCGTAGTATTGCCAATCCGATCACCAGGATTGGCAAAATGATGGAAGCATTAAACGACGGACTCAGCCTTGGGCGCGAATCGGATATGTTCGCAACTGTTTTGTTGGGGAAACTCAACCTGTTGACTGGCGAATTTATTTATTGTAATGCCGGACATCCTCATCCAATTATTTTGCGAAACAACCAGCAGGAAGAAGTTGTGGAACAATCGCATGGAATTCCTGTAGGTATGCGAACCAAGCTGAAATTTTCAGAGAGCAGCATCTTTTTAGCAGCGGGTGAAACGCTGATCTTCTATACAGACGGCGTTACCGAAGAGTATAATGAAGAGGGTGATTTTTTTGGAACAGAACGATTGAGTTCGGTTATAAAACCGCTCCATGAATTATCGACGCAAAACATTGTTAATAAAACGCTTGACGTCCTTGAACGATTCCGCGGCGGTTCAGATGTTCACGATGACACAACACTGGTTGCACTTAAATATACCCGAAAATAAAAAAGGCCGGTACAAAACCGGCCTTCAATATTAATAGGTGGATGCTTTTCTTAGATGAATTTGAAACCAACAGAGAAAGTTAAGGTATTGCCTTTATTGACGAAACCAACTTTACTAGGATTTCCTTCTGATGTATTTGAAAGTCCCCACTCATAGCGACAATCCAAGGTGATCATTCCCACATCAACACCGGCTCCTAACTGCCAGTCCCAGATGTTGTTTTTATAATTTTCAGTGTCAGTAATACCCGCTGAAACGCCGTCATATGTGACTTTACTGCTTTTCATTGGAAATGACATTGCAGGACCTGTAAATGCTCGAATTGAAGCAAGCTTCAGGTCGATCAGTTTAAAACCCAATAAAATTGGAACCTGAATGGTTTTTAATTTAACTGATTGAGTTGCGATTCCAGTTGCATCAGTTGATTGACTATTTCTAACGCAATACAATAGCTCTGGTTGCAGATAGATTTTGGTGCCGAGTCGGGCAAAGGCGCCAACATTAAATCCTGATTTGGCATCTGATCTAAAATCATTAAAAGTAACACCTTGTCCTGAATAATTATCAGTTGTAATTTTACTTGAATTGATACCACCCTTTAGCCCAATAGTGAATGGACCGATTGCAAATGAGGACAGTACCACTGCCATTAATGTAAAAGTCAAAATTGTTTTTCTCATGATTTTAATTTTTTTCGTTTAAACTAAAATCAAATTTAA
>Ga0209511_1001628_pt1 | contig 19397 bp, 18 predicted proteins | sample SSSSmetaG_FD_184141 | JGI IMG/M metagenome (GOLD analysis project Ga0209511, IMG submission 184141) | Glacier valley bacterial and archeal communities from Borup Fiord, Nunavut, Canada, to study Microbial Dark Matter (Phase II) - ​SSSS... | ecosystem: Environmental > Aquatic > Freshwater > Ice >...
GAGCCGACGCTGCCGCCTGACGTGGGCCCTACCGGCCCCGCCACGCCAGGCGCTGCGAATACTACCGGCGCGGGCGCGGCCCCGGGCTTGCCCGCTCCCGGCCCGGACTCGGCCATGCCGGCCCCGGCCGCGGCCCCCTTGCCGGTATTGACGGCGGAGGTGATGCCCGACTTTGTGGGCGGGCGTACCGCGCTGCAACGCTACTTGCAGAAACATTTGCGGTTCCCGGCGGCGGCGCGGGCGGCGCAGGTGTCGGGCCGTGTGTTCGTTTCCTTTGTGGTGCAGACCGACGGCAGCATCGGCGAAGTGCAGGTGCTGAAAGGGCTGGGCTACGGCACCGATGAGGCCGCCGCCCGGGTGGTGCGCGAAATGCCGGCCTGGACGCCGGGCCTCCAGAACCGGCACGCGGTGCCGGTCCGGTTCACCCTGCCCATTACCTTTCAATTCGAATAGGCGCCGTTCGCAGCGCGTGCTGCCAGTAACCAGCCGAAACCGAAAATTGGCCGTTGCTATGAAAAGCGGCCAATTTTCGGCTTTTTTGTGGGCCCGTTTACTTTTGGCGTTTAAACCGCGCCGAACCTTTCGGGGCCGCAACCGGGTTTACATCATCCCTTTGCTACTTATTGTTAGTCATGCTCAATCTTCCTACCACCGAGGAACGGCTCGGCAAATCCCCGCAGCGGCTGGTGCGTTACTTTGTCTTGTTGATGGCCCTGGTTTACCTGGGCATTGGCATCTGGCTGTGGTGGACTTCGGGCCGGCCTTCGGGGGCTGGGCTGCTGCAGTTGGGGCCCACGGGCCGGCGGGTGCTCGGCGCTGTTTTTATCATATACGGCTTGGTCCGTTTCGGCCGGGGCTATCGGGCAAATTTTCGCAAACCTTCTCCTCCTTCTGACAATGAGTAAGCGCCCCCACCTTTTTGCCGCCGGCGCCGCCACGTTGCTGGCAGGCGTGGCCGCCATCGTGGCCTGCAACGGGCCCGGCTCGCCGGGTGCCCAAGATACCCCCACCACCGGCACCGTGGCCGTGAGCGTGGACGAAACTTTTGCCCCCATCCTGCAGGCCCAGATTGACACCTTTGCCAAACTTTACCCGAATGCCCACGTCCGGATGACGTTTCAGCCGGAGGAAAAGGTGATGCTCGATTTGGTGAACGACAAGATTAAGCTCGCCGTGGTGTCGCGGGAACTGAATGCGGAGGAGCAAGCCGATTTTGCCAAGCAAACCATCCTGCCGCGCACCACGCGCATTGGCATCGACGGCCTAGCCATCGTGTTAAATCGTTCAAACCCCGACTCGCTGCTGACGGTGGCGCAGCTGGCCGACATTTTTACGGGCAAAACCAGCACCTGGAGCCAGGTGAGCGGCAAAAAAAGTCTGGCCAACATCAACGTGGTGTTCGATGCCAACCGCAGCAGCACGGCTCGCTTCGTGCGCGATTCCGTCACGCGCGGAGCGGCGCTCACGCCGCGGGTATTCGCCGCCACGTCGAACCCGGCCCTGCTCGACTATGTATCCAAGCACCCCAGTGCCATTGGCGTGGTGGGCGTAAACTGGATTTCAGACCGCGACGACCCGGTGGCCATGAAGTACATGGGCAAAGTGCGGGTCGCCAGTATCACCTCCCGCCCCCACCCCACGGCCAACGATTACATCCAGCCCTACCAAGTATATCTGGCTGAAAAGACGCCCGCCCAGTTGGCCGAGCACCCCGATTTGCAGAACTATCCGTTGCGGCGCAATCTTTACGTCATCAGCCGCGAAGCGCGGGCGGGGTTAGGCACGGGCTTTGCATCCTTTGTAGCGGGCAAAAACGGCCAGCTAATTTTTCAAAAATCGGGCTTGTTGCCTGCCCAAATGCAGGCCCGCATCATCACCACGCCTAAACTGTAAGCGCCCTTTGCGCGTACCCTCATTTACTTTTTGCTTTTCATTCTTTTTCTTTTCCTATGAGTTTCAAGCCCTGGAAACAGCCGTTGCTCGCTGCCCTTGCCGTGGTAGCTGGCAGCACGGCGGCCACCGCCCAAAACGTTCAAAGCGCCCAACGCGCCATCGAGTTGGGCCGTTACAACGAAGCCCGCGCCATTCTGCGGCCCGGCTCGTCGCCCGAAACCGCCTTTGAGTTGGGCCGCCTCTATCAGATGCGCGACATGCCCGATTCCGCGGCATTTTATTTCAACAAAGCCGCTGGCAGCACGCCATTCGGCCAGATAGCTGCCGGCCGGGCTTTGCTGGCCAAGGGCCAGGTAGCCCCGGCCGAAGCTCAGTTTGACGCCGCTGCCAAAGCCACCAAGAACAAGGATGCCAAGGTGCTGACCATGATTGCCCAAGCCTACGGCGAGGCTGATGGTAAGGACACAGGCAAGGCCCAAACCTACGTGAATGCGGCCCAGACGCTGAACAAAAAAGACGACCCCAGTTTGCTGGTGGTCCGCGGCGACATCTTCTTGCATTCGGACCAAGGCGGTGGCGAGGCCATGAACAGTTTTGACCGGGCCGTGGCGGCCAACCCCAGCTACGCCCAGGCTTATTACAAGAAGGGCCAGCTCAACGTGCGCGCCCGCAATTTCAACGAGGCCCGCACCAACCTGAGCAAGGCCGTGGAGCTGGACCCCAGCTACGCCCCCGCCTACCGCGAGCTGGCCGATATGTACTATTACGCCGGCCAGTACGACTTGGCAGCCAGCACGTTCCAGAAGTACCTGGGCCTGGCAGAGCGCACCCCGGCCACCGACGCGCAGAACGCCTCGTTTCTCTACCTGACCAAGAAGTATCCGGAAGCGCTGGCGGAAGTAAACAAGGTGCTGCAAAGCGACCCCAAAAATCTGACCATGAACCGCCTAAAGCCGTACTTGCTCTACGAAACCGGCGACTTCAATGGCGCTGCTACGGCCATGGACACTTACATGAAAATGGTGCCGGCCGACAAAGTCATCCCGGAAGATTACTCGTACCAGGGCCGCATCCTGGCGCGGGCCGGCCGGGCCGAAGAAGGCATTGCCATCCTGAACAAAGCCATTAAGACGTCGACCGACCCGCTCAAAACGGCCGAGTTGCAAAACGACTTGGCTACCGCTTACCTCACCAAAAAGGACTACAAAGGCGCTATTAGCATCTACAAGGCCAAGCTGACTAAGGGGGGTGACCTGACCGACCAATTCCGACTGGCTACGGCCTTCAACGGCAACAAGCAGTACGCGCAAGCCGATAGTGTGTATGGCATCATTCAAGCCGCCAAGCCCACGTATGCCCCCGCTGCCTTGGCCCGGGCCAAAGCAAACGCAAACCGCGACCCCGATGCCAAGCAAGGCTTAGCCAAGCCCCACTACGACAAGTACATTGAATTGTCGAAGGCCGAAGGCGCTGACCCGGCCAAGTTCCGCGAAGGGTTGGTAGAGGCGTACGGCTATCTGGGCGTTTACAACTTCCAAAAAGGTGACAAGGTGGCGGCCAAGACCGATTTTGAACAGGTGCTTGCGCTCGACCCTGAAAACAAAGGGGCCGAAAACAACATCAAAATTCTGTCAGCTCCGGTTCGCTCGGCGGCTCCGCGCAAAGCACCCGCCAAAGCGCCGGCCAAGAAGAAGTAAGTTGCTTCACGCAAAGCAGCAAGGCCCCAACGTTCATACGTTGGGGCCTTTTTTGTAGTCCCCTGACACTTAATTTTTCAGGGCCCAAGTGCGCCAACTGGCCAACACCGCGGCAAAGTCGGCGGGCAATTCCGCCTCGAAGAACAGGTTTTCGTGGGATGTGGGATGAACAAATCCCAAAGAATGCGCGTGCAAAGCTTGGCGGGGCATCAGCTGAAAAGCCTGTTCAATAAAGTCCCGGTACGCGCCCGTGTTCTGGCCCACGCGAATCCGGTCGCCGCCATACGTAGCATCCGAAAAAAGCGGATGCCCAAGGTACTGCATGTGCGCCCGTATCTGGTGGGTGCGGCCCGTTTCGAGCACGCAACGCAGCAGTGTAACCGGCCCAAAGTTTTCGAGCACTTCGTAGTGCGTTACGGCGGGCTTGCCGTGTTCGCCGCCGGGGTACACGGCCTGCACCTTCCGGTCGCGTAAGCTGCGCCCCAGGTGGCCGCTGATGGTTCCGGTGGGGCCGGGCGGCGTGCCCCAGACAAGCGCCAAGTAGCTGCGGCGAATGGTGTGGTGGAAAAACTGCAGCGACAGATGGGTCATGGCGAAATCCGTTTTGCCAATCACCAGCAGGCCCGAGGTGTCTTTGTCGATGCGGTGCACCAGCCCGGGGCGGATTTCGCCGTTGCGGCCCGTGGGCAGATTGGCCAAGTAGTGAGCCAAGCCGTTGACCAACGTGCCTTGCCAGTGGCCAAAGGCGGGGTGCACCACCATGCCCGCCGGCTTGTTCACCAGAAGCAATTCGGCGTCCTCGTACCGGATGTCCAGTTCCATGGGCTCGGGCACCACTTTGCCTTCGCGTGGAGGCTCGGGCAGCGTGATGGTGATGGTATCGAGCGGTTTGATGCGGTAGTTGGGCTTCACCGTCGCCCCGTTCACCTGCACAGCCTCGGCCCGGATGGCCTCCTGGATTTTGTTGCGCGAGGTATGGCGCAGCCGGCCCAGCAAAAACTTGTCGATGCGCAGCAGTTCCTGCCCGCGGTCCACCACGATGCGGTGGTGCTCGTACAGTTCGTCGCCCCCTTCCGAATCGTCGGACCCGTCGAATTCCCGTGCTTCCAGGTCTGCGTCAAGATTCATTGTACTGGGTTTAGGTGCGGCCAGCACGAAAAAAGCCGGAGCAAACGCCCCGGCTTTTCGCTGTTTGGCCCGTGGCCGGTTATTTTTTGGTCTTGGTCTTGGTCTTGTTAAGTCCCGGGGCCTGGGGGCCGGGGGCCACGCTGGGCGCGGCCGCAGGGCCCGACTTGATGGGCGCAGCGGCGCCGGGCGTAATGCCCATTTTTTTCAACACCAAATCCGAAATGTCGCCTTCTTTCGGGGCGTGCAACAGCAGGGGGCTGCCGCCGCCGTCGGAGTTGAACACGTACGTGAAGCCGTTTTCCACGGCCACGGCGTCAATGTTCTTCTGCAGCTTGTCGAGGGCGGGCTTGAGCAGGGTCTGCTGCTTCTGCTGCAACGACTGCTCGGCGCTGCGCTGAAACTCCTGGATAGACTGCTGCATGCCCTGCAGTTCCTTCTGCTTGTCGGCTTTCACCACGTCGGTCATCGTGGCCTCGCCGGCTTGGTAAGCCTTGTATTTGGTTTCGAGCTCGCTGCTCTTGCTCTTTAGCTGGGCTTCAAGCTGGCCGTTGTAGGTTTTGAGGTCCGACTCAATCTGCTTGCTCTCGGGCATTTGGGCCAGTACGTACTGCACATCGGTGTAGCCAATTTTCAAGGGGGCCTGGGCCTGCGCGGAGGTGGCGGCCAGGGTTCCGGCGGTCAGCAGAGCGGCGGCGAGCGTCAGACGAAAAATTTTCACGGGATTCATCAAAAAGAAAAAGGGTCAGAAAAATGTTGGGACAAAGGTAATTACTTTGGGCTTTTCTTAACGGGCCGGGCCGGCCGGGCCGGCGCCTTGGTGCCACCGGCCGGCTCCGGGGTGCCCGAATCGGATTCAAAATTGGGGTCAACCGGCGTTTTGGGCGTGGGCACGGTCTTCACCGGACCTTTGGGTCCCGGGGCGTTGCGGTCTTCGGCGCCCAGGCCCAGCTCTTCAAGCACAAATTCGGTGTAATCGTGGGCCGGGTTGGTGTAGAGCATCGTCAGGTCACCCGACTTGTCGAACAACACCGCCAGCTGCTTCTTTTTGGCCACTTTTTCGCAGGCCTCGAATACCTTGTCCTGGACGGGCTTGTTCAGCTCCTGGCGCTTTTTGAACAACTGCCCTTCGTAGCCAAACTGCTTGTTACGGTAGGCCTTAATGTCTTGTTCTTTTTTCAGGATTTCGTCCTGCCGCTTCTTCTTCATGGGTTCGGTCAGCACCACTTCTTCCGCTTGGTAGTTGCGGTAAAGCTTGTCGAGGTCTTTTTGCTGGGCCTCAATTTCCTTCTGCCACGTGCCTGACAGCGCGCTCAACTCGACTTGGGCCTTGGCGTAGTCGGGCATCTTGCCCATGATGAATTCGGAGTCCACCCAACCAAACTTTTGGGCACGGGCGTCGGGCGTCCACGCCAGCAAGCAGCAGGCCAACAGCAGGCCACCGAAATTCTTCATATCCAAGGAAACGTGAAAAGCCGCCCGCAAGTGCCCGGCTAGCGAATTTGCTGGCCGATGATGAAGTGGAAGTGGTTGGGGTCCTGCTTGCCCGCGTTGAGGGCGCTGGGAATGACTTGGTCGAAGCCATGACCAAAGTCAAATCCCAGCAACCCAAACGCCGACATGAAGATGCGCGCGCCCACCCCCGCCGAGCGGTACAACTTGTAGGGGTTGTAATTATTGTACGAGTCGTAGGCGTTGCCCGCTTCGGCAAAAGCCAGCACGTACACCGTAGCGGCCGGGTTGAGGCTCACCGGATAGCGCATTTCAAGCACGTACTTGTTGAAGGCAATGCCGCCGCTCTGCCCCTGCTGGGCCGTCGGAATGGCAAAGGCGGCATTGGGGTCGTCGTAGCCGCGCAGGCCCACGTAGTCGGTGCCCACCAGGTAGTTGCCGCCGCCGTTGTAGCCCAGGCCCGCGCCGCCCATTTTGAAGCGCTCGAACGGCCCGATTTCGCGGTTGGAGTTGTAGTTGCCGAGGTAGCCGAAGTGGGCCCGCGTGTTCAGCACCAGCTTGCCCACGATGGGCGTGAACCACGAAGCGTCAAAAATCCACTTGTGAAATTCTATCCACTGGCTCGAATTGGGGTGGTCGCGGTTGAGCAGCGAGTACGGCGGCGTCAGGTTCACGCTCAGGCTCAGCGACGAGCCGCGGCGGGTGTACGTCGGGTTGTCGATGCTATTGCGGGCCAGCGTCGTGTTAAACGTGATGTTGTTAGCAAAGCCCGTGGCGAACCCCGGCAACAGCGGGTAGTTCTGCGTCTGGTACTGGCTGACCGAAATCGAGTTGCTAAGCGTGAAGTAATCGTCGGGCACGCGCAACTGGCGGCCCAGGCCCACCGTGGCGCTGTTCACTTTGATGAACTGGTCCGAGGAAGCATCGAGCGCCGCGCCCGTGCGCTGAATGCTGTGGTTGAGACTGAACGAGAACGAGTTGGGGCGCCGGCCGCCCAGCCACGGCTCCGTGAACGATAGGGAATAAGCTTGGTACTGCACCCCGTTGGCTTGCACGTTCAGCGACAGGCGCTGGCCGTCGCCGGCCGGCACCGGCGTCCAATTACGGAAGTTGCCGGCTTTGCGCAGCGAGAAATTGTTGAACACCAACCCCACCGTGCCGATGAAGCCCGCGTAGCCGCCCCAGCCGCCCGAAAGCGTCACCTGGTCCGACGGTTTTTCCACTACCGTGTAGTTAATGTCCACCGTGCCGTCCACCGGGTTCGGCACGGGGTTGATGCCAATTTTCTCGGGGTCGAAATAGCCCAGCGTGGCAATTTCGCGCTGCGAGCGAATGAGCAGTTCGCGGTTGAACTTGTCGCCGGGCAGCGTGCGCAGTGTGCGCCGCAGCACGTGGTCGCTGGTCTTGGTGTTACCGGCAATGTTGATGTCCTTGATGTGGGCCTGCACGCCTTCGGTGATGCGCATCTCAATGTCAATCGAGTCGCCCACCACCTTGGTTTCCACCGGGTCGATGGAGAAAAACAAGTAGCCGTCGTTCATGTAAAGCGACGTCACGTCCTGGCCGGTGGGGTTGTAATTCAGCCGCTTATCCAGCGTTTCCTTGCTGTAGGCACTGCCCTCTTTAATGCCCAGCACGTTCGACAGCGTTTTGTCGTCGTAGAGGTAGTTGCCGCTCCAGGTGATGTGGCGGAAAAAATACTTCGGGCCCTCGTCCAGGCGGATGCGCAGAGCCAGCCCCTTGTCGTCGCGCGTGAGGGTGTCGCCCACGATGGCCGCGTCGCGGTAGCCCTCGGCGTTGTAAAAATCAATCAGCTTCTTCTTGTCCTCGTCGTACTCGCTTTTCTGAAACTTGCCGGGCGTCAGCAGCTTGTAGGGTTTCCGCTCCTTGGTCTTTTTCAGCTTTCCCTTCAGCTTGCGGTCCGAAAACGCTTTGTTGCCCTCAAAGGCGATGTCGTGAATGCGGACTTTGGCGCCTTTGTCCACGTTGATGCGCAACGCCACGCTGTTCGACAGCGCGGAATCGGCCACCTGCACGATATTCACCTTGGTGTCCAGGTAGCCTTTGTTCACAAAAAACTTGCGCACTTGGGTCCGGGTGTTGTTCAGCAACGCATCGGTCACCACCTTGCCCCGGATAAGGGCAATCTTTTTGGTCAAGTCCTCGGTCTGGCCTTTGCGAATGCCGGCAAAGGTGAACTTTGACAAGCGCGGCCGCTCTTTCAAGTTGTAGTCGAGGAAAATCTTTGTGCCCTCAATGCGGGCCACGGTCACGCTCACGTCCCCCAGGATTCCTTGGGCCCACAGCTTGCGAATGGATTTGCCAATCTCTTCGCCGGGCACGCTGATGGGGTCGCCCACCCGCAGGCCGGTGAGGCTGATGAGGGTATTGGGGTCGAGGTAGCGGGCTCCGCTCACGGTAATGCCGCCCAACTCGTATTTTTTGGGCTCATCCCCGACTTTTTGGGCCAAAGCGGGCCGCGCCACAATTCCGCTCAACAGACCCAACGCCAGCAAGCACTTCACAAATAAATTACGCACGATAATCATTACAAAAATTTAGGATACAGCGAGTTGTTCGCTGGTTTTGCCAAAGCGCCGCTCCCGGCGCTGGTAGGCCTGGATGGCCTCCTGAAAATGCTGCCTTCGGAAATCCGGCCACAGCAAATCGGTGATGTACAATTCAGTATAAGCCAGTTGCCAGAGCAAAAAGTTGCTGATGCGCTGCTCGCCGCTGGTTCGAATCAGCAACTCGGGGTCGGGCATGTTGGCCGTGACCAAGTAGCTGGCCACGGTGGCCTCCGTCACATCGGCCGGCTGCAGCCGGCCGGCCGCTACATCGACGGCCAAGCGGCGGGCAGCCTGGGTTAGGTCCCAGCGGCCGCTGTAGCTCAGGGCCAGCACCAAGGTCATGCGGGTGCCGCTCTTGGTGAGCTCCTTGGCCTCGGCCAACTCGCGCTGGCAGTTGGCGGGCAAAGTGCTCAAGTCGCCGATGGCGTCCAGACGGACACTGTTTTTGAGCAGGGTTGCGGTTTCTTGCCGGATGGTGTGCACCAGCAACTGCATCAGGGCCATTACTTCCAACGCCGGGCGGTTCCAGTTTTCCGTCGAAAAAGCATACAGCGTCAGGTAGCTGACGCCCAACTCCGCGGCAGCTTCCACGGTTTCGCGCACGGCCGTGATGGCGCTTTGATGCCCAAACACGCGCAGGCCGCCCCGCTGCTTAGCCCAGCGGCCGTTACCATCCATGATAACAGCTACGTGGGAGGGAATATTTTGAGTACCTGTTTCGGCCTGGCCGGTCATCCTTGCGGTTTCGCTAAAAGAGGCCGCAAGTTACGGAAATGGTTGCATTTAGCCGCCGCGCGCGGCCGCTAGTCATCGCAGAGCCCAATGCCTTCTGTCGACGCATTACCCGCAGCGTAATTAGCCAACTGCTACTTCAGTAACCTTTTATTCTTCTTATACTGGTCCGGGCAGCGGATTTTGTAGAAAGTATACGACAAGCTAACCCCGCTGTAATAATACCAATCCTGGTCGTGAGGATTCACCAAGAGCGGGTCTTGGTCAGCCAAGTGGTCCAGTTGGTCGGTGAATGCCTTGCGCGCACCTACCTCCAACCCCAAGTTGATGTGCTCCGAAAGCGCGTATTTAAAGCCGACCCCGGCCGGAATGGCAATGCCCAGCGTCGACCCTGTCTGATTAAAAGCGTTGCCAAGCGCTTGGTTATTGGTCACCGTGGTGGTGTTGGCATAAAATCCGGCTACCCCAATGAACAGATACGGGGTAAAATGCACCTTATCGGTCCGGTAATGGTAGTCCATGAAATTATACTCCAGCACGGCGGAAGCTTCCAGAATACTGCCTTTAGTGTTAGCTTGGCGGTAGCCGTGGAGCGGCGGTACCGCCCCGGTTTCCCCGCTCACGTTGCCGTCATCGGCCCGCAGCAGGCCGGCGGTGAAGCCTCCCCGCAGGGTGACGGGCACGGATACATCGCGGCGGTAAAAAACCGTGAGCGCTGGCCGGTTATTCTGCAACTGGTAATCGGGGGAGATTTCGCCCCGGTAATTAGTTGCGCCAAGCCCAATGCCGATTTCACTGGTGTTTTGGGCGGAGGCAAGGACGCAAAAAAACGCGCTCCCCGCTTGTATGGAACAAGCGAGGAGCGCGCTACGATAAAACGTATTGAACATTAAACTGACTGCATGGGGTGTGGCTCAGCCAACAGCCATTGGGCTAGCGGAACTTGGGGTTCTTGATGCGGGGCGTCAAGATGTAGTTCAACGTCACGCCTGTAGTGATATACCAGTCGGTTTTGTTGCCTTTGTCGCCGCGCTGGGTACCCGGAATGTCAAAGCTCGCAAACTCACCGGTACGGGACTTAGTCAGGCCGCCCCCGTCAGCAAAAGTACCACCCAAACCACCCCCAGCGATTGGGTTACCACCGCCAAAGTAGCGTTGAACATCGGTGGTTAGCGAATTGGCAGGAGCGTATTTTCCGCCAACATCATCAATGTAGTCGGTGAATGTTTTGCGCCAGCCAATTTCCAGACTTGCGTCAAAATTGCGGTTGATGCGGTAGCGAATACCCCCACCGAAAGGGATAGCAAACTGGGTTTTGCTATATGCTTCGCTTTGACCTTCTGTTTTCAACGGCTGCAAATCGACATATGAGCCATCTTTGTAGAGCCCCTTGGGATTGTGGTAAAACCCCGCAACGCCGGCAAAAACGTAAGGCACAAAATCAGGCCGCTTTAAGTAATTGTTGCGGTTTTCAATCAAATCAAAAATAGCTACGGCCGATGCTTCCAAGATGTCGTTGCGGAAGCTCATGTTACGGTTGTACCGAAATTTAGCGTCCGGCGATGCCGGGTCAGCTGCTTGCGAATCGTCACCCGATATGCGGCCGTACATCAAACCAAAACGACCCGACAGGCGCGGGTAGAAACGCCGGGTGATGGAAACCCCCGCCCCAACCCGAGTTGCACCAAAGCGCAGGCTCGTAAAATTGGTAACGGGTGTAACATCACCAAAATAATTCATGGCATTCAAGCTGAAGCCCACGGAGTTATACTGCTTCCGTTTACTGAATTGCTGGGCATCCGCATCCGGCGTGGCCACCAAGGCCAGGCCGAGCACAAAGGCCGTCGAATAGGTGAAAATATTTTTCATATGGCAGCGAAAAATGAGAATACGAAGTTCGGGCGAGGAGGCCAGTGCAGAGGGCGCACGGTTTCAGGCAGTGACAAAAGTAGGTCTAATTGGGAACTAAAAAAATTTTCAGCGATTTTTTCAACAAAAAACTGTCTGTTTACGATTGCATCCCGGCCGGATTGCGGCGGTCAAGCCCCCAGTTCAGTTTGCTGCGCAAGGTGCTGAGAAAATTGACATGGTTGAGCTTGACAAGGCGGGCGTTGAAGGCTTCGCGGCGAACGGCAATCTGAACGGAGGCTTCAACGGGCAGAGAGCGGGAGTCGAGCGAAAGCATGTAGCTGGTGCTGCGGCCCTCAATTTCAAAGGAAATCACGCTCTGGTCCGACACGACGAGGGGCCTAACATTCAAATTGTGGGGGCATACGGGGGCAATGATGAAATTGTTTGTCTGGGGCAGCATGACGGGGCCGCCGCAACTGAGAGAGTACCCCGTGGAGCCGGTGGGCGTGGCCACCACTACGCCGTCGGCCCAGTACGAATTGAGGTACTCGCCGTCGATGTACGTGTGCACGACAATCATGGACGAAGTGTCGCGCTTGAGGACGCTGAAATCGTTGAGGCCAAAGTTGAGGCTGCCGAACACGTCGGGGTCGGTGTCGACCCGAATCAGGCTGCGCTCTTCGATGTTGAAATGGCCTTTGTAGAGCGCGTCGATGGCCTGGGCAATGCGGTCGGGGGTGATGGTGGCCAGGAAGCCGAGGCGCCCGGTGTGGATGCCGAGGATGGGGATTTGCAGGCCGCCAACGTAGGTCACGGTATCGAGCAGCGTGCCATCGCCGCCGATGCTGAGGACGAACTGCACGCCGCGTAGCGAATCGCCGCGGCGGAATTCGGTGGTTCCCTCGGGCAGGCGCAGGCGGTTGTCGAGAAAGGTGCGGAAAGACTCGCCGATGCGCACTTCGGCCCGGCGGGCGGCCAGGTCGTCGAGCAGGGCCTGAATGGCCGGGGCGGCTTCGTCGTCGAAAGGCTTGCCGAGGATGGCGATTTTCATGCGAATGCGATGCTAGTGAGGTGCTGCGGGCGGAAGCTCGCGGGCTGGTGAAATAGCCGGGGCCAGCCGCTGTTTTCTTGCTTTGATAATCCTATGTTATCAAAAATATAATCAACGGGCTGCCGGCAAAGATTCAAATGGGAAATGCAGTGCGGAAAAAGTAGCCCGTTTGGCCCAATCCGTTGAGCGTGTACTCGACGGTGAAAACCCGGTCGTAATACGTGACGAGGTGCAAGCCGAGGCCCACAGCACTGAGCAGGTGGTTGGGCAGGCGGTTTTCGGGCAACGGACCGGGGGCGGCCACGTAACCGGCATCGGCAAAGATATTGAGGTAGAGGGCGAGGGGAATGGTGTTGATTTTGGGGTTGTCGATGTTTTGCAGCCGGATGGGCTCGGGGCTAAGCAGCCGGTACGACAGGCCCTGCTGGAGCAGGCCGTAGTGCCGGCCGTCGACCACGTACTCATCGTAGCCGCGCACCAGGGCCTCGTAGCCCAGGGCGCGGGCGTCGGCGTAGGCCAGGCGCCGGGTGAAGCGCGCCTGGCCGCTGAGGCCCGCGCTGTAGTAAAACCCGTGGCCCAGCGCCAGGTAGCGGGCGTATCGCAGCCGCAGGGTGGTGAGCGCCGGCGTGGCGGCATCGAGGAAAACCCGGTGCGTGAGCGTGGCCTGCGCAAACTGCCCGGTGAGCGGGTAGGCGAAGGTATTGCGCTGGTTGCGGGTGCTGCTGAGGGAAAAGTCGAGGTACTTGCGCTGCGTACGGCCTTGGTAATAATCCGGATTATAATAATTGACCGAATCGGTGATTTGCTCGCGGTGGTAGGCGGCATCGAAGGCAGTAAGGAACTGGACGGTGTGCCGAAAGCGCAGCCCGGCCGTGGCGTAGAAGCGCTGGACGGGGAACCCGGCCTCGGCCCGGTAGGGCAGCAGGCGGTCGGCGAGGGTGCGGTAGTCGAGCGAGTGGCTTTGGTAGTAGGAAGCGCCCGCGCCGAAGCCCAGCCGCCGGAAATGGCCCAGGCCCGGGGCCTCGTAGAACAACTCGTACTTGCGGTTGAAGCCCAGCTGCAAATTGGCCGTCACCTGCTCGTTGCGGCCGCGGAAGTTGCTGCGGACGAGGTGGACGCCGTAGTCCACGCGGCGCCAGCGGTCGGGGCGGTCGAGCCAGGCGCGCAGGTTGCGGTCGGCCAGCGAAAGAATGGGGACCGGAAACGTGTACCACCGCTCCTGGACCCCGAACACGACGAGCAACTTGCCGTTGGCGCAGCTGGCCTGCACCACCACGGCATGAAACAGCTGCAGGTTGAACAAGCGGCGGCGGTTGGCTTCGAGCCGGGCGGGCAGGTCGGCCAGGGCCAGGGTGTCGCCTTCGCGAAAGTCCAACTCGGCCCGCAGGATTCGCTCCTTGGTCACGGCGTTGCCGGCGAAAAGCACGGGGCCGACGGCGGCCCGCACGATGCCGGGGCACGGCAACACCCGCACCAAGGTGTCGGACGGGGCCACCACGGGCCGTAAGGCGCGGAGCAGGGTATCGGGGGGGGCTTGGGCCAACCCCAGGCCGGCTACCAGCACCCGCAAAGTCAATAAAATTCCGAACACCCGCTCCTACACGCTCAGGTACCGCAGGAGGGCGTCGTAGCGCTCCTGCTCGTCTTCGCTGGCCACGGCCGTGCCGCTGAACTGCGCCGTAACCACGTAGCCGAACCGCTCGAGGGTGGCCGTGATGCGGGCCAGATTGTCGGTGTTCAGCTTGAGGGTGAGGCGGATGCGGTAGGGGTCGATTTCGTCCTGGGCGACCAGGGCGCTGATAATCTTGGCGTTGTTTTCCTCGACGTAGCGGCTGATTTGGGTGAGGGAATAGTCCCGCTCCTCCATGGTGAGGACGATGATGCCGCCTTGCCCGCCCGCCGGCTGCTGCCCGAACGCGGCCAGGGCGTCGGCGATGGTGACGACGCCGGCGTACTCGTGGCGCTCGTCAACAACGGGCACGAGCTGGATTTTATTTTCGATGGCCAACTCCATCACGCGGTAGAAGTGCTGGTTGGGGCGCACGAAGGCTTCGGCGTAGCCCAGGGGCAGCTCCGAAAGCAACGTTTCGGGGTCGTCGGAATCGGCCAGGTCGGCTTCGGTGACCAGGCCGCGGTAGTGCCGGTTGTCGAGCACGGGCAGCTGGGCCACGTGAAATTCGTCGAGCCAGCGCGCCGCCTTGCCCGCCGAATCGGTGCCTTTCAGAGGCGGAATCATTTCGTTGAGTAAGTCTTCGGCGAGCAGGGCGGGCATCTTATTCAATTGTCAATGAAGAGTGAGAAACGCAGAATGGCGGGGCGAGCAGTTCCGGATTCCTTGATTGTGCTCGTGGCGAAGACGAACAGCAGCGAACAACAACCGAGCCGGCAGAAAGATAACCGGGCTTCAGGCCGCGCCCACGAGGGGTGCTGTAGTAGTACGCAAAAACCGGCGCAGGCAGACGTTGAACGCGGCGGGGCGCTCCATCATGGGGGCGTGGCCGCAGTGGTCGAGGAAGCGCAACTCGGCGTGGGGCAGCAGCCGGGCAAACTCGTGGGCCACCGAGGGGGGCGTAATGGTGTCGTTCAGGCCCCAGACCAGGAGCGTGGGCTGCTGAATTTTATGCAGTTCCTTACTCAGGTTGTGGCGTTGGGCCGACCGGGCAATGGCAATGATGCGCAGGCACTTGGCGTTCGAGTTGGTGACGTTGAACACCTCGTCGACCAGCTCGCGGGTGGCCACGGCCGGGTCGTAGAACGTGTAGCCGACCCGCTCCTGCACGTAGGCGTAGTTACCGCGCTTCGGAAACGAACCGCCCATGCCGTCCTCGAACAAGCCGCTGCTGCCCGTGAGCACCAGGCGGCTGACGCGGCGGGGGTTGTTGAGGGTGTACACCAGGGCCACGTGGCCGCCCAGCGAGTTACCCAGCACGGTGAACGACGCCGGCAGCCCCAGGGCGGCCACAAAGCCTTCGACGTAGGCCACCAGGCCCGGCACGCCGGCTTGGCTCAGGGGCATGTCGTAGACGGGCAACAGCGGAATGACGACGCGGCAATCGGGCGAGAACTCGGCCACTACGTCCTCCCAATTGCTGAGGGCGCCGAACAGGCCGTGGAGCAGCAGCAGCACCGGGCCCTGGCCTTCGTCCACGTACTCGTACCCTTGCTGGTGCTGGCGGCGCAATTCCATCTCGTTTCTCTTCAGTTCGCGGCGGTTTTGGCAATGATACAACAACGCCGCCAATTGGCCAACATCGCCAGTCCGTGCGGGGTGAGCAGGGCTTCGGGGTGGAACTGGACGCCGTAGAGCGGCAGCGTGCGGTGGCGCAGGGCCATCAGGCCGGGGCTGGGGCCGGTGGCGTGAGCCAGGGCCACCAGCGCCGGCGGCAGGGGCTCGGCGAGCACCAGGGAGTGGTAGCGCGTGACGGGCTGAATGGCCGGCAGGCCGGCAAACAGCGCGTCGGCGGTATTGCAGTGCATTTCCGTCACCTTGCCGTGCACGGGCCGGGGGGCGCGCACGAGCGTGGCCCCGAAGTACTCGCCCAGCGCCTGATGGCCCAGGCACACGCCCAGCATCGGCAGCCGCTGGTGATAGGCCGCGATGAGGGCCGGCATCACGCCGGCCTGCGCCGGCGTGCCGGGGCCCGGCGACAGCACGATGCCCTCGAAATCCAGCGCCGCCAGGGCTTCCAGCGGCACGTCGTTGCGCCGCACCAGCACCTCGGCCCCCAGCTGCCGCAGGTAATCGGCCAGGGTGAAGGTGAAGGAATCGAAATTATCGAGCAGCAGCAGGCGCATGAAGGGAATTGAGGAATGAGGAATAAAAAAAAGACCCAATGGCCAATTCTTCATTTTTAGAGCGGTTTCCAGGTCAGTGTACGTGCGCTGTAGAGACGCATAGTTGCGTCTCGTCGTTGAACATGCTGCTAATAAGTGCATCAAACAACGGCAAGACGCAACTATGCGTCTCTACAGCGGGTACCCTAGATTGCAAACCGCTCTAATTCTTAATTTTTCACAAAGGCGGCCTTGATTTTCACCAGCAGGTCCTGCGCGAAGGGCAGCACATAGCCGGTGAGCTGCAGCGCCAGCGGGGTGGCTTGCTGCACAAGGGGCAGCACCTGCGAGCCGGCCGCCAGGCCCGGCGAGAGCAGCCGCAGCCCCGCCAGCCCGGTGCCATGCAGCAGCAGGCTCAGCCCCAGCACCCACTTGATGACGCCAGCGGCCCCGCCCAGCAGGTTGTCGAGCACGCCCAGCGGGGTGAGGTGCACGGCCGTTTTCAGCAAGCCGCCCAGCAGGTGCACGCCCCACATGATGGCCACAAACACCAACGCAAACGACACCAGCGGCAGCATCCCGAAGGCATCGCCCACGTAGTGCCGCACCAGCGGCACGGCCGCCGAGAGCAGGCTCAGCCCGCCCACCACGGCCAGCACAAACGCCAGCAGCGACACCACTTCCAGCACCAGCCCGCGCCGGTAGCCCTTCACGGCCCCGATGCCCAGGGGCAACAGCAGGAGAATATCGAGGGCCGTCATGCAGAATAAGGAGAAATGGCGTCTGTCATCCTGAGCTTGCGAAGGACCTTATCGAGTATGCACGATTGGTGCTGTCGTGAGTAGGTCCTTCGCAAGCTCAGGATGACAGACGCCCCTACAGGTTGGTGTTGTTGAGCAGGTGGCCCAGGGTGTCGGAAATGCGTTTGCCGTCGGCCTGGCCGGACAACTCGCGGGCGGCCACGCCCATCACCTTGCCCAGGTCGGACGGGCCGGTGGCGCCCACGCGCTGGATGATGTGGACGAGCCGCTCGACCAAATCACCCTCGGAAAGCTGGGCCGGCAGGTATTCTTCGATGATGGCCAGTTCGGCCAGCTCGGTGCCTTCGAGGTCGGAGCGGAACTGCTCTTTGTAGATGGCGGCGGCGTCGCGGCGCTGCTTGGCGGCTTTGTTGAGGAGCTTGAGCTCGGCTTCGGGCGTGAGGGCGGCGCTGGCACCTTCGGCGGTTTCGGCCAGCATAATCTGCGATTTGATGCTGCGCAGGGCGGTGAGGCGCACTTTGTCCTGGGCCAGCATGGCTTGCTTGATGGCGGCGTCGATGGTGTCTTTGAGCATGGGATGGGGAGTTGGCGGGTTAGCGCGTGAAAGGAATGGAATCGAACCCCGCCGCGGCAATAAACCGCTGGGGCGCGTCGAGGTATACGGCCACGCGGCGCGCCGTGCGGCGCAGGCCGTAGGGGCCGACGACGACCAAGGGCGCGGCAAAGGTCAGCAGCAGGTTGGGCGCGGCAAAGAGCGGCTTGGCCAGGTTGAGGGTTTCGGGGCCGGCGGACAGGTCGCCGCGCACCGGCTCGGCGGCCAGCAGCGCCGTGCGGGGCACGGCCACCTGCCAGAAAAAGCCCACCCGCACGAGCACCGCCTCGGCCGTGAGCAGCGTGGGCCGCAGGCGCACCGCGTGGCCGTGGGCCACCAGCAGCGCCAGCCCGTAGAGGTCGACCACGAGCAACCAGTTGGCCGCGGCGGGGCTCCAGTGGCGGGCCAGCAGGTGCACCGCGGCGGTTTCCAGCCCCAGCCCGAAACAGCCGAATACGACCAGCGCCGGGAAGCCCGATTCGCGGTGGCTGCTGAACGCCGCGGTGCCGGGCCGCACCACCGGCCGGCCGCCCCACCCCGCCAGGGCAAATTGCAGCATGTCCAGCTCGGCCAGCAAAAAGCGGCCGGCCAGGCCCATTTCCTGGGTGATGGCGGCGCGCAGGCGGGGGAAGAAGCCGGTTTCGACCGCGCCCGCCGCCCGGTAGGCGCGCACCAGCCGGCGGGCCCGCGCGGCGAGCACCGCCAGGGTCGCGGCTTCGAGCACGGCCGCTAGCAACGGCAGCAGGTGCCGCGGCTCCTGGGCCGCTGGAATCAGCCCGTGCGTGAGAGCCAGGCACGCGCCCACAGCGGCCACCACGGTGCTCGGCGGCAGCCGGTAGGGACGTATTACCAGGAAATAAAACAGCGCGGGCACCACCACCAGCAGGTCGAAAACCACGGCCAGCGCCAGTGCGGGCCGCTGCTGGAAGACGGGCAGCGTGGTCACCACGTGCTCGAAGCCGACGATGAGCACGGCCAGCGCGGCAAACCCGAGGGCGGGCCGGAAACGGACGAGGGACGGGGCGTAGAACATGGCGGGTCGCTGAGACGCGGGGTGCGCCGCACCAGGCAAGGGCCGTGGCGGGCGTATTTTTGCCCCGAAGCTACTGCCATTTGTCATCTTTAATCTGGCGTTCGCGCAGCAAAGGACCTTATCACCGTAGAGCTGTTTGCAGTAAGTCAACAGGAGCGACCGTAATAAGGTCCTTCGCTGCGCGAACGCCAGATTAAAGATGACAAGTACTTTCCCATTCCTCCCCAACCGTGACCAAACTCAGCGTCAACATCAACAAGCTGGCCACCCTGCGCAACGCCCGGGGGCACAACCGGCCCGACCTCCTGCAAGCCGCCCGCGACATTGAGCGGTTCGGGGCCGAAGGCATCACGGTGCACCCGCGGCCCGACGAGCGCCACATCCGCTACCAGGACGTGCGCGACCTGAAGGCCGTGGTGACCACCGAGCTGAACGTGGAAGGCAACCCCACGCCCGACTTTCTGGCCCTGGTGCGCGAAGTGCGCCCCACGCAGGTGACCCTGGTGCCCGACGCGCCCGACGCCATTACCTCGAACGCCGGGTGGGACGTCATTCGGCACCAGGACTACCTGCGCGGCATCGTGGCCGAGCTGAAGGGCTTGGGCTGCCGCGTCAGCATTTTTCTCGGTACCGACCCGGCCCTGGTGGACGCCGCCGCCACCACCGGCACCGACCGCATCGAGCTCTACACCGAAGCCTACGCCCAGCACTACCCCACCGACCACGAAGCCGCCGTGGCGCCCTACCGCGCCGCCGCCGCCCGCGCCGGCCAGCTGGGCCTGGGCGTGAACGCCGGCCACGACCTCGACCTCGCCAACCTGGCCTGGCTGCACCAGCAGCTGCCCGAGCTGGCCGAGGTCAGCATC
>Ga0209511_1001629_pt1 | contig 19394 bp, 25 predicted proteins | sample SSSSmetaG_FD_184141 | JGI IMG/M metagenome (GOLD analysis project Ga0209511, IMG submission 184141) | Glacier valley bacterial and archeal communities from Borup Fiord, Nunavut, Canada, to study Microbial Dark Matter (Phase II) - ​SSSS... | ecosystem: Environmental > Aquatic > Freshwater > Ice >...
CCTTTTACTAACTTTTCAACCTCTTTAATTTCATTATCGTATACTGTTTTTATTTTTAGCAGATGCACAGTTTCTACAAAATCACTTTGCAGGCTATATTTTAAACTTCTTAATACATCGTTAAACTGAAGTTGAGAAAGGGTTACGTTATCGCTGGATAATTGTACCAATTTATTTCTTTTACCTGCGGTGCGTATGAGTTGCTGTACTTGAATATAAATTTGACCATACTTAATATCATTGGTAGTTGTATGTCTAAAAAATTTACCATCATAAATATTTTGGTCGGTATTAAGGATAGGGTTATCCCAAAGTTTTGCCTGCTGTACCAATGCTTTATTAATATCAACATTATATTGATTGGCGAGTAATATTAAATTCTTTTGAAGAAAGATTTCTTCAGCTTTGGTTATAGTTAGATGAAGGGTATCTGCAGTAGTTTGCTGTGCCATAACAAAACCCGGTAATAAAGCAAGGACAATTATAGTAAGTACATAAATATTTTTTTTAAAAAGTTTTTTTAGCATAGTCCTCATCATTTTGAAATGTAAAAGTGATTTTAATCATGCTCAATTAATACAGTTACTCGTTAAGCGGGCATAACCTATCGGTGAAAAAATTCTATCAACTAAATGTTTCCATTTTCGCAAAAAAAGGCCACAGCAAATTGCCGTGGCTGTGTTATTAATCCTAAAAACCCAAATTATTAATGTTTTTTATTCACATTATAACGCATATCCGGCGTGCCATCTTTCTTTAGTGGTCCTGCAACAGTAATTGTGCTTGCTTTGAATCGTTTATCAGGCGTGCCATCTTTCTTAAGTGGTACTGTTGTGTTTGTTTTGATAACAACTGAGGGTTTAGTTATAACAACAGTCTTGGTTTTTGCCGGGGCTGCATTAGTTATAGCTACAGTTTTAGTGTCTACTTTTTTAGTTGTTTTAATTTTTACAACATGCATTTTAGATGCATCAGCTTTTTGAGCCGGAACTGCTTGCGAAAGTCCTATAACAGTGAAACCTATTATGGCAATGATGGCAATTATTAATTTTTTCATTGTTTATTTTTTAGTTTTTTTTAATCAGATCATGCATAATTGTTAAGCAAATTTCTAAACATAAAATCCTTTTGTAAAATGCCAGTCGTTGAAAAGGCAAATACAATCGGCAGAAAAAGAGCACGCATAAGTTGATCCCATAAAAAAGATGTAGAAGAGTTAATAAACTTGTTGAATTATTCAGTCTGAGTTAGGTAAAGCCTGTTTAACTTAAATTATTAATTAGTTTAATTCTTTTTTTATAATTCTGGTGGAAGTTGATTGTAAAAATGTTTAGCTTCTTCAACAGATGCTTCACAAACAGTTCTTAAAGAGGTAAAATTAGTATTGAAAGAATTGTCAGTTAAATCTTCATATTCTAGTTCATGTAAGTAAGGTTCCAATACTTTATTTAAACCCATAACAGATACTGAAGTTTTCATGTTATGTGCAAGTTGCTTTAGCTTTTTAATATTATGCTGTTGCCATGCGTTTTCAAGTGCTAACAAATCATTGGGAATAATTTCAATAAATTGTTCAGTAACAGTTTTTTCGTATTCAAAATTACCGTTGCTTACTTCTTTCATGTATTGCAGATTTATGAATTTATAATTTACTGCATCAATAATTTGAGTTTGTTGTTTGGCTGAAATAACACTTGGTTCTACCTGAGTAAACTGAGTTATTAATTGGTGCAAAAGTTCTTCCCGTATTGGTTTTGAAATGTATTCATTCATACCAAAGCTTAGGCATTTTTCTCTTTCGCCATTAAGGGCATGGGCAGTCATAGCAATAATAGGAATGTTCAGTTTTAACTTATTTCGTATCTGCTGCGATGCAGTGTAACCGTCCATTTCCGGCATTTGAATATCCATCAAAATCAAACTGTATTTTTTTACTGCAAGCATTTCTAGAGCTTGTTTACCATTGCTCACCAAATCAAAATTTAATTGCCAGGTTTTAAATAAATGGCGAATAAAACTTTGGTTTATTTCGTTGTCTTCTGCTACCAACACACAAATATTTTTAAAATTGGATTGTATGAATGTTTGACGAGATGAAAATTGGGTTTTATCAAATTCCTGTGAAGAAATTGTGTATGGAATTATTATTTTAAAAGTTGTGCCTTTACCAAACACACTCTCAACAGTAACAACTCCGTTTTGTAACAATACAAGATCGTTTACTATTGAAAGACCCAGCCCGGTTCCCCCGTACTTACGTGTAACTGTATCTTCTGCCTGCTGAAACCGCTCAAATATTTTTTTTAATTTATCCTCTTCAATTCCAATTCCCGTATCGGTTACAGCAATTCCGGTATTTATAATTTTATCTGTACTTCCTTCATTAGTAATTTTAATTTCAATACTTCCACTGTCTGTAAATTTTAAGCCATTACCAATAAGATTTACTAAAATTTGCGTAAGCCTTGTACCATCGCCTTCTAATATATCGGGTAATAATTCATCAACCGTAATTAAAAATTGTAATCGTTTTTCTGCTGCTTTATTCCTGAACATTATTTCTACAGAATGTACCAACCCACGAATGCTGAAAGGTGCCGATTCTATGCGCATCATACCTTCTTCTATCTTTGATAAATCAAGAATGTCGTTAATTATTGCCAGCAGATTTTCGCCTGATTTTTGAATTGTCTGAACATATACTTTTGATTCTGCGTCAATATCTTTTCGTTCCAATAAATTGGTAAAACCCAGTATCGCATTCATTGGTGTTCTTATTTCATGGCTCATATTGGCCATAAATTTTTCTTTTATTTTTGCAGCTTCCTTTACCTTTTTTTCAGAAATATTTAGTTGCTGGATTAATTGATTTTGTTTACGTACGGTATTAATTATATACCAGAACAAAATCAGCCCACTGCCTAGCACCAATGCAATTAAAATAGTATTTAACTGTTGAACTTTTTTACCGCTTTTATTAATTGAGTTGGTAACTTTTGTGAGGAGGGTTTTTCTTGTACTGTCTATTAAAAAGGTAACGCCGGAAATTGAATCAGTTATTTTTTTACCCGCCTGCTTTACAATAAATGCTTCAGCAGCGGCTTGCCCATTTTTTTGGTAAACATCAAGTATTTGTCTGCTAAATAATAATTTTTTGTGAATAAGATCATCAAGCTGGTCAATATATTTAATAGAATAATCATCATCCGATATTTTTTGAAGCTGATGAAGATTATTTTCAATTTCGTTTATTTTTATTTCCAGCCCATCAATGTAGGATAAATCAGTCGTAGAAACAGTACCACGTATTTTACTTTCTACAGAAATAATATCTTTTTCAAGTTCCTTAAGATTGTTGCTGACATTGAGTTCACTTAAAACTTTCTCATTCCCCTCTATAAGTGCAGTAGTATTTTTTGCAGAATTATATTGAATATAAATAATAAAAAGATTCCCGGAAATAAAAGCAGCAAGTATGTAAAAAATAATTTTTTTACCAGTCATTAATAATTGTATTAGGCTAATTTATAACAAAATTATTGATGCCTGTTAGAAGGAGGAATTTTGATATACTTAAAGAGCAGATAAACAAGTATAGAAATAGAACAAATAATACCGCTAATTAATAAGATAATTGGGGTAATACTTGTTCCTGTATCAACCAATTTAAAGAAAACAAAGGCTAATATTAATAAGACAAGTGTATCTGCAAAAAACAAAACGGTATAAATTATTTTCATTTTTAAAATCTTTAAAAGAGGTCTGAATAAAAAACAGAACCTTAAACTAATTGCTCATTATAATATTCAAAAAAAACTGGTACAATTAATTTTTTATCCAGTAACGTATCTTAAAAATAATTATGAGGCAGTAAATTTTCACTTGTAAAAAGACAATAAAGGAAAATGTATAGTTCAAAAAGGAAAAACGAAAGTTGGGAGATGCTATAATATATTCATCCTTTTATTTAAAGCAGCACGGTACGCATCTGCAACCGGTACCGGTTTACTGTTAATTACGATAGCTCCATCCTGTATGGTATCAATTTTATTGATGGCTACAATAAAGGAACGGTGAACCCGTATAAATTTGAGAACAGGCAGGCGCTCTTCAACTGATTTTAATGTTGCATGAATAGCATAATATTTTTGAAGCGTATGTAGTTTTACATAGTCGCCCATTGCTTCTGCAAAAAGAATTTCATCTAATTTAAGACGACGAACGATATTGGAATCCCGGATAAAAATAAATTCTTCATCGTTAAGTTTAAATTCTTCAATATTGCTTTGTAATATATCCCGGACTTTATCAATTGTCTGCATAAAGCGTGAAGGTGTTACTGGTTTTACTATATAATCAGCAACATTTAATTCAAAGGCTTCAATGGCATATTCTTTTTTGGAAGTTGTAAAAACGATGATGGGTCTTTTATTGCCAAGGTTTTTTGCCAACTCTAAACCCGTCATACCGTCCATTTCAATATCAAGTAAAATCAAATCAACCTGTTGTTCCTGCAAAAAATTATATGCATCCATTGCATTGGCGCATTCACCAACCAGTATAATATCTTTTACCTGACTGGCCAGTTGCTTCATGGTGGTTCGGGCAATTTTATTATCGTCAACAATCAGGCAATTCATATTTTGAGATGCATTTTTTGTAACATAATGAAAAGAGTTTCTTGCTTAATATTAAAAACTAAAACACGTATAATTTATTGAATTGGATTTTTTAATTTGATAACGAATCTTTTTACAATCGTTTTAGAAATATTGAAATAGAAGTAAAATACTTTTTCTTATTTATAATTTAACAAAGAAGAATTGAAGTGTAATAAAAAAAAGCGGCAACAAAGATTAAAAAATAGATGCAGCCGCTCTTTGTGGAGAATAGCGGGTTCGAACCGCTGACCTCTTGCATGCCATGCAAGCGCTCTACCAACTGAGCTAATTCCCCTTGAAAGGATTGCAAATATAATTTTATAAAGCTACCACACAAACAATTTTAAGAAAATGCCCCGAAATATTTCGAGGCATTTTTAATATAGATTTAGCAACAAAATTTATTGTTATGATTAGTCTCCCCACACTTCATCTTTTCCTTCTAACCATTTTTTTACAAGTTCATTGGTAATGGATTTCGGTCTTTCCAAAGGAAACCCAAATGCCCTATCCCAACACAAACTTGCAAGCACCCCCAAAGACCGGGATACACCAAAAAGTACTGTGTAAAATTCATATTCGTTCATGCCATAATGAACCAACAATGCACCACTGTGCGCATCTACATTGGGCCACGGATTTTTAATTTTTGCTTTAGAACTTAATATTGGCGGCACAGCTTCATAAATATTCCATACGGTTTGTACCAATGTATCATCAGGCATATGTTTTTTTCCAAATTCCATTTGTGCAGTAAATCGTGGGTCTGTTTTTCTTAATACTGCATGCCCGTAACCCGGTACAACTTTACCTTCGCTCAATGTTTTTTCGACATATGTTGCTATCTCTTCTTTAGTTGGAGTATCAGAACCGATTTGCTCTCTTAATTCAAATATCCATTTAATTACTTCTTGGTTAGCCAGGCCGTGCAATGGGCCGGCGAGGCCATTCATACCTGCAGCAAAACTTAGGTAAGGATCGCTTAATGCAGAACCTACAAGATGAGTTGTGTGAGCAGAAACATTACCACCTTCATGGTCAGCATGTATGGTCATATACAGACGCATCAATTCCATAAATCCTTCATCTTCGTAACCCATCATGTGTGCAAAATTTCCTGCCCAGTCCAACAAACCATCAGGTTGAATGTGTTCTCCATTCTTATATTTTCTTCTATAAATGTAAGCTGCTATTCTTGGCAGTCTGGATATCAGATCCATACTGTCATCAAAAGTAGCTTCCCAATAATCTTTTTTATTCATGCCTTTTGCATAACGTTTTGCAAACTGACTTTCTGTTTGCAAAGCCATAATTGCTACGACAAACTGCGTCATTGGGTGTGTGCTTACAGGCAAGGCTTCAATGGTAGCAAAGACATGGTTGGGTACGTGGCTTCTGCGTTGCCATACACTTGTTAGATGATGTACATCGTCTTCTGTTGGTAATGTTCCAACAAGCATTAAGTAAAAAAGTCCTTCGGGTAATGGTTCTGAGCCTCCGGGAGCTTTTGGTAATTTTTCCTGCAACTCCGGTATGGAGTAACCTCTAAAACGAATACCATCCTGTGCGTCAAGCAGAGATGTTTCGCTCACCAAACCGGTAATACCACGCATGCCCTGATAAACCTGGGAGAGTGTTACTTCACCAATTTTTTTATCTCCATGCTCCTTCAGCATTTCTTTCATTTCTGCACTTACTTCATCAGCCTTTGCTTTAAACCTGTCTTTTATAATGCCCATTTTAAAAAATTATTTCAGTGAAAAATATTTATGATGATAACGCTAAAAACAAATTGTTTATATCACGTTACCGCAATTATGATGAGCAAAATTATATGCTTTAAAATTACGACCGCAAGTACTGTTAAACAAATGATTTAAAATAAATAAAACAAAAATTTCTTAAAAAATAATTTTTTTAAATATCTCCAACGATAATTTTAACGTAAAGCTCTTCTGTATAAAAAAACAGCAAGCAGACCAAAAATAATATTGGGTAGCCATGCTGCAAGCAAGGGGGTAAAGCTTCCTTTGGTAGCAAACACAACAGAGAATCTGCTAAAGAGAATATAGGTCATGCTTAAAACAACACCTAAAGCAATATGGGCGCCACTGCCACCACGAACTTTACGGGATGCAAGCACAGTTCCAATGACTGTAAGTATAATTACAGAGGCAGGAATGGCATCTCTGTTGTAACGCTCAACCAATAAAGAACTAACTGTATCTGATTCCCTTATTTTTTCCATTTTTATAAATGCTTCCAAATCCGGCGTACTCATTTGGTCTTTTAAATATTCATCTTTTCTTAAATCAATTGGTTTAAAATTAAAATTCATCAATTTAATTGGTGTTTTAATTACTTTCTCATTAATGTCGTTCAACGTTCTTTCAGTCACATCAGTTAACTTCCATTTTGTCGTTATGGTATCCCAGTTAAAATTAGAAGCTCTTAAATTATACAATAATTTATTGTCTGAAAAACGTTGAATAAAAAACCCGTTACCCGTTTTGGAAATTGTATCATATCCTCTAATACCAATGTAACTATTTTGATCTAACTTAAAATAAATATTTTGTTTATAAGTGCTGTTATTCATGCCGGCAGGACTACTTGGATCGATATAACGCTTTTCAAAATCGCCCCATTTCTTATTTGCTTTTGGCACCACATATTGGTAGCCAAACCATAAAACTGCAGACAATATTATACCTCCTGCAAGAAAAGGCCTGATGAATCGATGATAAGACACGCCACTGCTTAATACAGCAATTACTTCTGAACGACCTGCCATTTTTGATGTGAAAAATATTACTGAAATAAAAACAAACAAAGGAAAAAGAAGCGCATCTATTCTGGGAATAAAACCAAAATAATAGTCAGTCATTATCTGATAGGCAGATAAATTTGATTTGGAAAAATTATCAGTTTTCTCACTAATATCTACAACCACAACAATAGCTGTAAACAATAATATGCAGAAAAAAAAAGTAGTAAGATATTTCGTTAAAATATATTTATCAATTATTTTCATTCAGATCGAAAGTTACAAACTTAATAAATAGTACAATTTTTAAAGAAGATAAAAGATGCTCAGTACTTTGTTAAAAAGCAAGAAAAGAGGAATTAATAACTGGCGATTGCTTTTGCAGCAATCCATCCGGTTGTCCAAGCATTTTGAAAATTAAAGCCTCCTGTTACACCGTCAATATTTATAACTTCTCCTGCAAAAAAGAGATTTTTATGTAATTTACTTTCCATTGTATTTACATTTATTTCCTCCGTGTTTACTCCGCCAGCTGTAACAAATTCTTCTTTAAAAGTTGTTTTTCCTTTTATTTTAAATGATTGTAGACATAAATTTTTTATCAGCAGATTCTGTTCCTTTGCCTTTAAATCTGCCCATTTAATGCCTTCTTTAATTCCACTTTCCAATAGCAGATATTCCCACAATCTTGTAGGCAAGAGAAAAGGATTTTTATTTTGTATTTTGGTTGTAGCCATATCAAACCTCAACAACTGCATTTTCTCTCTGAGAGAATTTTCGTTGTAAAACGGAAGCCAATTTATAATAACAGTAAAGTCATAATTCTTATTTGCCAAAATTAATGCAGCATAAGCAGACATTTTTAAAATTGCAGGACCACTAAATCCCCAATGGGTTACAAGTAACGGACCTTCAGTTTCCAATTTTTCGCCCAAAATTTTTACCCGTACATGCTCAACTGATAACCCCATTAATTTTGTAATTGCATTGGCAGGCATATTAAATGTAAATAAAGAAGGAACGGGTAGTGCTACTGTATGACCAAGTAGGTCTAGCCATTTTGCATTAGCCATTTTCATAAAACCACCAGAAGCAATACAAACAAAATCTGCTACTATTTCTTTATTAAAAGAGGTTGTTATTATCCATTTATTATTTTGAAAATGCAAATCTGCAACATCTGTGTTTATATCAATTTGCACATTATATTTTACGGCTTCGTTGAGAAAGCAATCGACAATTGTTTGTGAACTGTTTGAAGATGGAAACATTCTTCCATCCTTTTCGGTTTTTGTTTCAATACCTCTATCAATAAACCATTGAATGGTGTCTGTTGTAAAAAAATGGTGAAATGCTTTTTTAAGAAACTGTTCACCTCTAGGATATTTTTTCACCATATCACCCATACTAAAGCAACCATGTGTAACATTGCATCTTCCACCACCGCTTACTTTTACTTTACTTAATAATTTTCCAGTTTTTTCAAGAATAATTACTTCAATATTTGGTTGCAGCCTTGCTGCATTTACAGCACAAAAAAAACCTGCAGCACCACCACCAATCACAACAAGTTTTTTTTTATTCATTCCTTAAAAGTTAGTTTCTTTCTTCTTTTGACAATTCAATAATTACTATTGATCATTTCCAATTCACTATTCATTATTTACTTTAATAACTCCAGCTTAAATTAATATTTGCTTTTTCGGCTGCTTCAATTTCTACAAAAGAACTTAAAATGTCAGGCCCATCTTTTGTAATATGTACATCATGTTCAAAATGCGCTGAAGGTTGTCCGTCTTTTGTTAGCACCGTCCAGCCATCTTCCAAATGAAGCACTTCTTTAACCCCCATATTTATCATCGGTTCAATTGCCAATACCATCCCTGCTTTTAATTTTTCTTTACTGCCACGCTTTCCATAATTGGGTACTTGTGGATCTTCATGTAATTTTCTGCCTAGACCATGACCTACAAGATCTCTTACAACGCCATATCCGTTTTTCTTTTCTGTATGTTCCTGTATGGCAAAGGCTATATCACCAATTCTATTTCCCTGTGTTGCTTTTTCAATACCACAGTAGAGAGATTCTTTAGTAACTTTTAATAGTTTTTTTACATCATCAGATATATCTCCAATAGCGTAGGTATAAGCACTGTCACCATGAAAACCATTCTTAAAAATTCCAATGTCAAGAGAAATAATATCACCGTTTTTTAAAGGAACGTGAGAAGGGAATCCGTGTACCACTGCATTATTAACCGATATACAGGTTGCATATGGAAATCCATTATAGTTTTTAAAAGAAGGTATTCCACCATTATCATTTATAAATTCTTCTACAAGCCTGTTTACTTCAATTGTTGTAATACCTTCTTTTAACCGAGCAGCAATAACTGCATGAGTTTTACCAACGAGCATGCAACTGTGCCGCATAATTTCAATCTCTTCTTTAGTTTTATATTGTATCATTGATATGGTAAAATTAAAAGAAACCCCAACGATTTTATCGTCAGGGTTAAAATATAAATTTATAAAAAATATTAATCTAGATGCCGGACGTTACTGCCTGACGACCCTGCATTCTGCCACTGCTCATTAATCCGTCGTACTGACGCATCAACAATTGTGTTTCTATCTGTTGAAGGGTATCTAAAACTACGCCTACCATAATTAGGAGAGACGTACCTCCAAAAAAAGTAGAAAAACTTTGTTGCATTCTAAACACAAGTTGAAAAAGACCCGGAAGTATGCCTACTAAAGCCAATAAAATAGCTCCTGGTAAAGTAATTCTATCCATTATTGTTCCGATATAGTCAGCCGTTGGTTGACCCGGTTTCACACCAGGGATAAAGCCATTGTTTCTTTTTAACTCATCTGCCATTTGCTTAGGGTTAAAAATAAGGGCTGTGTATAAGAATGTAAAGGCAATAACAGCTACAGAATATATAAGCATGTACCATACGTTTGTATGATCGCTTAAAAATGCTTTATTAGAACTTTTTCCAAGACCAATAGCAAAACCAATAAAAAACAAAATTGCTTGAGCAAATATGATAGGCATTACACCTGCAGCATTTACTTTTAAAGGTAGAAAATTACGGGCACCTCCAAACTGGCGGTTACCAACAATTTGTTTTGCATAATTCACAGGCACCTTTCTTGTACCCTGTACAAGCATTATTAAACCCATTATGATAGCGATCATAAAAACAATCTCGATGAGTAATAGTAACAAACCACCTGCACCCATCGTAATACGGGAATTAAATTCTTCTCGGATAGCCTGTGGAAAACGGGCAAGTATACCAACCATAATAATGATAGAAGTACCGTTACCTAAACCTTTGTCTGTAATCTTTTCACCAAGCCACATTACAAACAATGTCCCTACGGTTAAAATAACTACAGTTGATATCCAAAAGAAATTACCGTATGCAGGAATAAGTGCCTCAACGTTACCCGGGCTTTTTAGATAACCAATATATGCCGCTGCCTGAAATGCAGTAACAGCAACTGTCAAGTAACGTGTCCATTGATTAATTTTTTTTCTGCCACTCTCTCCTTCTTTTTGAACCTTAGCCATCTGAGGCACAAGAATAGTCATCAACTGCATAAAGATAGAAGCAGAAATGTAAGGCATAATGCCTAATGCAAAAATGGAAGCCTTCGAAAAAGCTCCACCAACAAAAGCGTCAAGCAGACCTAACATGCCGCCCTTAGAGTTGTTACTTAGATTAGCAAGTTTGTTGGGGTCAATTCCGGGTAAAACTATAAAGGAACCAAGTCGGTAAATAAATAATAAGATTAATGTAAATATTATTTTTTTACGTAAATCCTCTATGCTCCAGATATTTTTAAGTGTAGTTGTAAACTTCTTCACAGAATTAATTTCGGTTTTTGTGATGCAGTAAAAAGAGAAACGCAGCCTACCGTGAGGCAGGTGCGCTGAACAAATATCGGAAAATTATTTTATTATTTCTACAGTTCCACCAACGGCTTCGATAGCAGCTTTTGCTTTTTCACTTACCGCATTTACCTTGAAAGTATATTTTCCTGTTATTTCACCATTGGCAAGTAACTTAACATTATCGTTTTGACTGATTAACCCATTAACATATAGGTTTTGCAGGCTAAATTCAGTGATGCCATACTTTTCGGCGTAATGGTCAATTTTACCAATATTTAGGGCAACATATTCAACACGGTTAATATTTTTAAACCCACGCTTTGGAATACGGCGTTGAATAGGCATTTGACCACCTTCAAAACCGGGCTTGCTTTTATAACCTGCACGGCTTTGACCACCTTTATTACCTTTTGTAGAGGTACCGCCTTTACCACTTGCTTCACCACGCCCAATTCTAATGGCTTTATGTGTGGCACCTTTTGCAGGTCTAAGAGAATGTAAATTCATAATGCTTTAATTTTTTACTTTCGCCCCAAAAGCAATTGGAGCTCGCTTGTTTTATAAATGTGCAAACTTAAAATGATTTAAAAACCAGCATGTTTGCTTATTTGCCAAAATATTTATGCTTCTTCAACTTTTACCAGATGACTTACTTTCGTAATCATACCCAATATTTGAGGAGTAGCTTCTTTTTCTACAGTTCTGTTCATCTTTGTAAGACCCAACGCCTGCATTGTTCTTTTTTGACGCTCAGATCTATCTATTACACTTTTTACCTGAGTTACTTTTACTTTATTCATTGGAATTATTTTTTTTTAATATCTTATAATTAAATACTTGATATTAATTTTATCCGTTAAAAACTTTCTTTAAAGAAATATTTCTTGTTCTTGAAACTGCGATTGGTTCACGTAAAGTAGCTAAAGCTTTGAAAGTTGCTTTTACTACATTGGTAGGATTAGCTGAACCCAAATTTTTTGCGAGGATATCTGTAATGCCTGCAGCTTCCAGTACAGCGCGCATGCTGCCACCTGCAATTACTCCTGTACCAAGAGCGGCTGGTTTTATTAATACTTTAGCAGCACCTTCTTTACTTAATTGTTCATGAGGTATTGTACCATGCATAATCGGAACTTTAATAAGATTCTTTTTTGCATCTTCAATTCCTTTAGTAATGGCTTCCTGTACCTCTTTAGCTTTTCCAAGCCCATGTCCTACAACACCTGCACCGTTACCAACAACAACAAGAGCAGAGAAACTGAATGCACGACCACCTTTTGTAGTTTTTACCACACGGTTGATAGCAACAACTTTTTCTTTTAACTCAAGGTCACCGGCCTTCATTTTATTTACAATTACGTTTGACATTATCTGTATTTTCGATTTTTAGAATTTTGTTGTGGAAACTAGAATTTCAATCCACCTTCTCTTGCACCTTCTGCTACTGCTTTAACACGCCCATGATAAATATAACCACTACGATCAAATACCACTTTTTCTATTCCAAGCTCAACAGCTTTTCTTGCTATTGCTTCACCAACCATTTTACCTTTTTCAGTTTTAGGAGCAGACTGAGCACTGATATCTTTTTGACGGGAAGAAGCACCAGCAATGGTAGTTCCTGTTTCATCATCTATTAATTGTGCGTATATATCTGAGTTACTTCTAAAAACAGTTAGGCGGGGTGTAGATGAGGTACCGTTTACTTTCTTACGAATGCGATAACGGATCTTTTGTCTTGCCTGTGATTTATTGTTCATCTTATTTTATTTTGTGTTTCTCTATACTGCCGTGAAAAAATTAAATTTTTAATTATTTACCTGCTGACTTACCTGCTTTTCTTCTTAGTACTTCACCAACAAACTTAACACCCTTTCCTTTGTACGGCTCAGGCTTACGCAGGCTTCTTATTTTTGCACTTACAGCACCTAACAATTGCTTGTCAATACTTTCTAATGTGATAATAGGATTCTTACCTTTTTCCTGAAGAGTACTAATTTTTAATTCAGAAGGTATTTCAACCAAAATGTTATGAGAATAACCCAAAGAAAGATCTAACAAGTTTCCTGTGTTTGCAGCTTTGTAACCAACTCCCACAAGTTCTAATTTTTTTGTGTAACCTTCAGTTACGCCTTTAACCATATTGTTGATCAAAGAACGGTACAAACCATGCATAGCACGATGGCGAATCTGATCAGTAGGTCTTTTGAATTCGACTTTATTGTCATTAATTTCTACAACAATATCACGATCAATTGACTGCTTTAATTCACCTTTAGGTCCTTTTACAGAAACCTCGTTATTTTTACTTAGGCTGATGGTTACACCGGAAGGAATCTCTACCGGCTTTTTTCCTATACGACTCATAATTTAAAATTTGTATGCTTTAAAAACTTGTGAAAATGTATTTCGAAAGTGTTCAGCCTGTATAGTTTGGCTTAATTATCATTCTAAAAAAACAAACACCATTTTCAAATGTTTGTGATAAGTATATTAATAAATGTTGCAAAGAACCTCTCCACCAACATTCTGTACTTTAGCTTCTTTGTCAGTCATTACTCCTTTTGATGTAGAAATAATTGCAATACCTAACCCGTTCTTAACTCTTTTAAACTCATCTGGTTTTGCATAAGTACGCAAACCCGGACGGCTAACTCTTTCTAAACTTTGAATAGCAGGTAATTTTGTTGTAGGATCATACTTCAATGCCACCTTAATTAAACCTTGTTTTTTGTCTTCTTCAAATTTGTATTTAAGGATATAACCTTTATCGTACAAGATTTCGGTAATACGCTTTTTTAAATTGCTCGCAGGGATTTCCACAATACGGTGATTAGCCATTTGTGCATTTCTAATTCTTGTTAAATAATCTGCTATCGGATCAGTAACCATTGTTCTTTTTTGTTAAGTTAATTTAATAATTTATTCAATGCGATATCCATCTTGTTTCCTGTTCGGAGGTTAAGGAGGTTCGTCTACCAACTTGATTTGGTAACTCCCGGTATTTTACCGGAAAGAGCCATATCCCTAAATGTAATACGGTTTACACCAAAATGACGCATGTATCCACGGGGACGACCAGTAAGTTGACAACGGTTTCTTAAACGAACCGGAGATGCGTTTTTTGGAAGTAAATCCAACCCTGCATAATCACCGGCAGCTTTAAGAGCTGCTCTTCTATCAGCATACTTTGCAACAATACGCTCTCTTTTTCTTTGCCTAGCTTCAATTGATTTTTTAGCCATAATTTGTTTGTTTTATTTTAACACTGAATACTCAGCATTAAATACTATTTCTTTACATTTTTGAACGGCATACCCATTTCTTTAAGCAATTCAAATGCTTCTTCGTTGGTTTTTGCAGTAGTTACAAAAGTGATATCAAGCCCTGTAATTTTATTTACTTTATCAATATCAATTTCCGGGAAAATGATTTGCTCTGTAATACCCAAAGTATAGTTACCACGTCCGTCAAAAGCTTTATCATTAATTCCTTTAAAGTCACGCACACGTGGAAGAGAAACGGATACAAGTCTGTCAAGAAACTCATACATTTTTACACCACGTAGAGTTACTCTTGCACCAATTGGCATGTTCTTACGAAGTTTAAAGTTTGAGATATCTTTTTTAGACATCGTTGCTACCGCTTTTTGACCAGTAATATTAGATAACTCATCGATAGCGATATCAATAAGTTTTTTATCGTTTACAGCACCGTTAACACCACGATTTAAACAAATCTTGGAAAGCTTGGGAGCTTGCATTACAGTTTTGTAGCTAAACTTTTTCATTAGCGCAGGTATAACTTCTTTCTTATACTTATCTGCCAGTCTCTGGGTTGTTGATGTTGTGCTCATTATTTAATTACCTCCCCTGATTTTTTTGTTACACGAACTAGTTTACCTTCAACTCTTGTACGCTTTATTTTTGTAGCTGCACCCGCTTTTGCATCCCACAACATAACGTTGCTTATTGCAATTGGAGCTTCAACTTTAAGAATACCACCTTTTGTGTTTTGTGCTGTAGGTTTTGTGTGCTTGGTTACAATGTTAACACCTTCAACCAACACACGGTTTTTTTCTACAATTATTTCCAACACTTTGCGGGGCTTCTTCAAATCTTTATCGTCACCTGTAATAACCACTACAGAGTCGCCTTTTTTTATGTTGAATTTTGGTTTGAATCTTGTACTCATTTTTTTTTAATTTGCTAATTCGATAATGTAGTGGTTTGCTAATATTTTCAAACCAAACATTCTTTCATTATTTTAAACATATACTGAAGGAATTAGCAAACTGGCTAATTAGCACCTCAATTAATCTTTCTACAATACTTCAGGAGCCAAAGAAATAATTTTCATATATCCTTTATCTCTTAATTCACGGGCAACCGGGCCAAAAATACGTGTGCCTCTTGGCTCGTCAGAGTTGTTTAATAAAACAACAGCATTGTCGTCAAAACGAATATAAGAACCATCTTTACGACGAAGCTTATTTACTGTTCTTACAATAACTGCTTTGGTAACTGTTCCTTTTTTAATACCACCTGCAGGCATGGCATCTTTAACTGTAACCACAATCTTATCCCCTATGCGAGCATAATCCTGTCCGCTATTACCAAGTACACGGATACACAATACCGATTTGGCACCACTGTTATCCGCTACATTTAACCTGCTTTCTTGCTGAATCATTTTTTATATTTTGTATCTGCAATTAGTATACAGACGAGTTATCAATTTTATAGGTATTACAATATTCTGCAAATAAATTGCTGAAAATATTATTTTACTTTCTCAACAACCTCAACCAATCTCCAACGCTTTAATTTACTGATGGGACGAGTTTCCATAATTTTTACAATATCACCAATATTGCACTCATTCTTTTCATCATGAGCATGAAGCTTGGTTGTCTTTTTAAGGAACTTACCGTACAAAGGATGCTTCACCTTTCTTTCAACAGCTACAGTGATGGTTTTATCCATTTTGTTGCTGGATACAAGACCGGTTCTTGTTTTTCTTAAATTTCTTACTAAATTGTCTTCCATTGTTATTCTTTTTAAGGGTTATTAAGCCCCGATCTGAGTTATTCTTAGTTGTGTTCTGAGACGAGCGATATCTCTTCTCAAAACACGAATGCTTTGTGGATTTTCCAAAGGTGCAATTGCATGAGCAAAAGTCAACTTCTTCATACGCATTTCGTCTTCTTTAATCTTTGCATTTAAATCAGCCTCAGATAAACCTGAAAGGCTTTGTGCGAATTCATTTTTTTTAGACATCATTTGTTATTTGATCATTGAAAATTATAGGCTCAAACTGTCGTTGAAGACCTTTATACTATGCTACAAAATCTCTGCTAACGATAAATTTTGTAAGTATTGGTAATTTTTGTGCAGCTAATGCAAATGCATTTTTTGCTACTTCTTCTGTCACACCATCAGCTTCAAATAAAATACGACCGGGTTGTACAATTGCAGCCCATCCTTCAGGGTTACCTTTACCTTTACCCATTCTCACCTCTGCGGGCTTTGCGGTAATCGGTTTGTCAGGAAATATTCTTATCCATACATTACCTTCTCTTTTCATAGCACGAGTCATTGCCTGACGAGCACTTTCTATTTGCCTGTTCGTTAACTGCACACTAGCCAACGCTTTTAGTCCAAATGTTCCGAAAGCTAGCGTAGCACCACGTTTGGTATCACCCTTCATTCTTCCTTTTTGCGTTTTCCTGTGTAAGGATCTTTTCGGTTGTAACATCTTAATTCTATTTTAGATTTTAAATTGAAGATTTTAAATTTTCTTCAATAAAACCAGCTTAATATTTAATTGGTTGAATGCGATTTTAATAAATCTGAAACCGCAAATCTGAAATCTAATTTTAATTATCTTCTTCCTCCACCACCACGATTATCACCACCACCTCTTCTGTCATCTCCACCCCTTCCACCGCCTCTTCTATCATCACCACCTCTTCTGTCATCTCTTCTATCAAAACCACCTTGTCTTTCAGGGCCTTCATTTTTGCCACCGGCAAGTACATTCGGATTAAGATCTCTCTTGCCTAAAACTTCACCTTTACAAATCCAAACCTTAATACCAATTTTACCATAAACTGTAAGGGCAAAAACATTAGCGTAATCAATATCCATACGTAGTGTATGTAATGGTGTACGACCTTGCTTAATTTCTTCACTACGGGCAATTTCAGATCCACCTAAACGACCACCAACTTTTACTTTTATACCTTCAGCACCCATACGAAGAGCAGAAGCTATTGACATTTTAATTGCACGCTTATAACTTATACGATTTTCCAATTGACGGGCGATGGTATCTGCAACGATAGCTGCATCAAGTTCCGGCCTGCGAATTTCTAAAATATTAATCTGTACGTCTTCTTTACCGCAAAGTTTTTTCAACTCTTCCTTAATCCTGTCAACTTCGCCACCACCTTTACCGATAATGATACCAGGCTTAGAAGTATGGATCGTAACAATCAATTTATTAAGCGTACGCTCAATAACTATTTTCGCAATACCACCTTTATTGATACGAGCGTTCAAATAATTTCTGATACGATCATCTTCAATCAGCTTTTTAGCATAATCTTTTTTGTGAGCAAACCAGTTACTGTCCCAACCACGTGTGATTCCTAATCTTGCACCTATCGGATTTGTTTTCTGACCCATATTATTTTTTTAGCTCCCGAAAACCCGGGATTAATTTATTTTATTCGGTTTCTGAATTAGCTTTTTTCTTTGGAGCTGCTTTTTTTGTTGCTGTCTTCTTGGGAGCGACAACAGGAGCAACTTCTTTTTTTACAGTTTCCTTTTTAGAAACCTTTACCGCAGTTTCTGTAGCATATGCTGCATCTACAAATACAGTAACGTGGTTACTACGTTTGCGAACTCTGTAACCACGACCTTGTGGTGCAGGGCGCATACGTTTAATAACTCGTGCAGCATCTACAAAAATAGTCTTCACTATCAAAGCAGTTTCATCTGCACCTTCATTCTTTGCCTTCCAGTTACTGATGGCAGAAAGAATTAGTTTACGTAAAGGAACTGACGAATGCTTTGGATTGTGCTCCAAAACAGCAAGTGCCTTTTCTACCTTCATACCACGTACAAGATCTACTAATAAGCGCATCTTTCTTGGTGATGTTGGTTCATTATTTAATTTTGCTACTGCTTCCATTTTCTTTATTGTTTCGGGTTATTAGTTTCGGGTTTCGGGTTGGAGCTCTTAACTCATAACTTTAAACACTTAACTCGTAACTTTTAATTATTATCCTTTTTTGTTTGAGTGACCTCTAAAATTTCTTGTTGGGGCAAATTCACCCAGTTTGTGACCTACCATAAACTCCGTAACATAAACCGGTATAAATTTATTACCGTTGTGTACTGCGAAGGTTTGTCCAACAAAATCCGGAGAAATTGTACTTCTTCTACTCCATGTCTTAATGACACCCTTCTTACTTTTCCCCTCAGCCATTGCCAGAATTTTGGCTTCCAACTTAGCTTCGATGTAAGGACCTTTTTTTAACGAACGACTCATTTTATATTTGTTTTTTGTTTATTTCTCTGAAGTTATTCAGAGCATTTTAACAATGAAAATTACTTACTTAATTTTTTACCGTTTTTACGCTGGATGATCATTTTATCTGATCCTTTGCCACGAGTACGTGTAATTTGGCCCTTTGCATATTTACCTTTACGGCTACGTGGGTGACCACCAGATGCTCTACCTTCACCACCACCCATCGGGTGATCTACAGGGTTCATCGCTACCGCTCTAGTACGAGGACGAACACCTTTCCAACGGTTACGACCTGCCTTACCAGCACTTTCCAAACTATGATCACTGTTTGACACAACACCTACAGTTGCATAGCAATTTATTAAGACTCTTCTTAGTTCACCACTTGGCATTTTAAGAATTGCATATTTTTCTTCTTTGTTACTTAGTTGAGCTGAAGTACCTGCACTCCTTACTAAGATACCACCTTGGCCAGGTTGCATTTCAATATTGTGAACGTTGGTACCAAGAGGCATGTTTT
>Ga0209511_1001634_pt1 | contig 19381 bp, 18 predicted proteins | sample SSSSmetaG_FD_184141 | JGI IMG/M metagenome (GOLD analysis project Ga0209511, IMG submission 184141) | Glacier valley bacterial and archeal communities from Borup Fiord, Nunavut, Canada, to study Microbial Dark Matter (Phase II) - ​SSSS... | ecosystem: Environmental > Aquatic > Freshwater > Ice >...
CGAAGCCAACTCGAGACGCGTCAGGAGGCGCGTAGGGTACAACGTCGCTTTCGCCGTGACCCTTCGGCCTACTTGGCCCAACTCGAGCATGACCTCCTCAGCCTAAATTTACTGCTGTAGTTTTTTTGACCGCACCACGGTTCTGTCCTCGAGACTGCAACCGATTACATTGGCTTTCATAGCCCGCGTAACCCGCTCCAGTTCACCGACACCCTGCCGCCGACCCTTTAAACTCGAGCCATGAACGCGCCCGCTATCCAAAAGCTTTACCTCGCCAAACCCAGGGGTTTTTGTGCCGGGGTGGTGATGGCCATCGAAGCCGTCGAGAAGGCCGCTGTCCAGCAGAGCACGCCCCTGACGGTGTACCACTCCATCGTTCACAATCACACCGTGGTCGAGCGGCTCGAGGCCAGTCACGGGGTGCATTTCGTGGAATCGCTCGAGCATATCCAGGCCCTGCCCGACGGGGGAGACACCGTGGTGTTCAGCGCCCACGGGGTCAGCCCAAGGGTGCGCGCTCGAGCGGCCCAGCTTGGGCTTTTCACCATTGACGCCACCTGTCCGCTGGTGACTAAAGTCCACACCGAGGCTAAAAAGTATGCGCGGGAAGGCTACCACATCCTGCTCATCGGGGATTCGGCGCACCACCAGGAAGTGATTGGTACTTACGGCGAAGCGCCTGAATCCACCACCGTAGTGGGCGTGCTGGGCAAAACAGGAGAGGGGCTGGCCGACCCGTTCACCGTGACCGTGCCGGACCCATTAAAACTGGTAGTACTGACCCAGACGACCCTGAGCGTAGACGACACCCGCAAAACCGTGGATATTCTCAAAGCGCGTTTTCCAAGAATGGTGATTCCACCCTCCGAAGATTTGTGTTACGCCACCAAGAACCGCCAGGACGCGGTTAAAAATATCGCGCCGCATGTGGACGCTTTTTTGGTGCTCACCAGTACCCACTCGAGCAACGGCATGAGGCTGCTCGAACTAGCCGCCTCGCTCACCGGGCGGGCTTACCGCCTCGAGACGGTGGCCGACCTGGCGACCCTGGACCTGAGCGGAGTCTCGAGCGTGGGCATCACCAGCGCGGCCAGCACCCCCGACGATTTGGTGCAGGCGGTGGTGGCGCACTTTCAGGCCCTAAACCCCGCGCTCGAGATTGTCGAAGAAGGCGAGTGGGAGAACATCGAGTTCCGCGAAGCCAAACGGGTTGCGCCGCGTAGCGTGGACATAAAGGCGTGAATAGGCAGGCTCGAGCAGGCTGATGGCTGTTCCGTTCGTTTGATAGGTCTTAATCAATCCTCTTTTCACCCCCCCTCGAGTGGCTCTAAAGCTACACTACGAGCATGTCTCAGGACACTCGAGCCAACCCCACCTCGCGCCTCAGCCCTGCGGTTCGCGCGCTGCTGGCCGACCTTAAAAAGCTTTCGGGTAGCGAAGATACCGCGCTGCTCGAGCAGGCTGTGGCCCATTATTACGGGCATTTGTTGGGCAAAAAAGCGTTGCGAGACCGTCTGAGCGCTCCCTCCGCGTCACCAGCCCCCGCCTCGAGCGAGGAAAGCCGTGAGGTGCTGAGCTGGCTCTCGAGCGCCTTCGCTTCCGAACCCGTGCCGCTCGAGGGGGCCAAACCCACTCTCGCGCCCGAACGTCCTGCGCTCGAGTCGCTGAATTTTCCGTCTCTGGAGGCGCTGATTCTGGACGCGCCTGCTCCCAGAAGCGCCGACATTCTGACCGACGCGCAGGGCTGGGCCTTGCCTGATAAACCCCGGCTCGAGTCGCGCCGCGCCGACCTCAAACTCACCTTAGGTCAGTTGGCCCTCGAGTGCGGTCTGAGCGAGGAAACCCTGGGTAGTCTCGAGAAGGGCGGGCTGCTGTGGCTCAGTTTGCAGGAGCAGTGGGCGCTGGCGGCGGCGCTGGACTGGTCGCTCGAGCAGTTGCAGCAGGCGCTCGAGAAGAGTTTATTGTAAGAAGCAGGTGGTGGGTTTTGAGCAAATTGCGAAATCGTCACCAGCGGAGTGCTGCTAAAGTTGAGGGCAATATTGCTTGAGCGTTCACCACAACATGCCCAGCCAAAGCGCATTTGCGGAAGCCAGTGACGAACTTAGGGCGTAGGCTCAAGACATGTTTTTACTTGGTCAGCAGCTTCTCGGTATGGCGGTCTGGGACAAACCACAGTGCGGCCACCACCACATACAGCAAAGCCGCTACACTAGCGTTCCAGAAGGCTAGTGGAATGGCACACAAGTACAACACCAGCGAGACCCGACCTTTGATGTTTCCGTCGCTGGTAATGGCGCTGGCCAGCTTGGAGTCTGGGCCGTGCAGCGAAATCAGGCTAAAAACCAGCAATGTATAGGCCATTGCGCTCATCACCATAACTACACCATAAATCGCCACTGGCAGGGAGGTAAAGTTATTTTCACCCATCCAGCCGCTCACAAATGGAATCAGAGACATCCAGAACAGCAGGTGCAGATTGGCCCACAAAACCCTTCCGTCAACCCGCTCAGCGGTCTTGAGAAAGTGGTGGTGGTTGTTCCAGTAGATGCCCACGAACACGAAGCTGAGCACGTAGCTCAAGAAAACGGGCAACAATGGCTTCAATTCTTCCCAGCTCGAGCCGTGCGGGACTTTGAGTTCGAGCACCATGATGGTGATAATGATGGCGATAACCCCATCCGAAAAGGCTTCGAGTCTGTTTTTATCCATAGGGTGTTTCCCCTCGAGATGCTTTACAGCAGTTCCCGCTAACATTGTAGCCGCTTTGCGTCTTGAGCAAAACGGCACTGTCTTGGGATAAGCGGCACTGTCTTGGCGAGAACGGCACCTAGCGGGCCTCGCCGCCTATCGGGCCTGCTTGCTCCAAAGCTTCCATTCCCGCGAGAACCACTGCCTTTTTCCAGCAGCGAAGCGTCTTGGTCAATGTGGCACCTTCCGGGCCAGACCGCTCACCATAAAGGTGCAGAAAACCACGCACCTTTATGGGAAAAGCTATAAGTCCACTTTTTCGTGGCAATCCCAAGGTCTGGCTACGGGACTCGTTTGTAGGCTCTCATAGCGAAGAAGTAGGCGAGGATTGTTGCCCCCGTACACCAGGCGAGTGCCGTCCAGATGCTACTACCCACGGGCTGACCGTCCAAGAGGGAGCGCAGTGAATTGACGATGGCGGTGACGGGCTGGTTTTCCGCGAAGGCGCGTACCAAGGTTGGCATGGTGGCGGTGGGGACGAACGCCGAGCTGATGAGCGGCAGGAAAATCAGCGGGTAGGAAAACGCGGAGGCACCTTCGATGGTTTTCGCGGTCAATCCGGGAATCACTGCCAGCCAGGTGAGTGCGAGGGTGAACAGGGCCAGGATGCCTGCCGCAGCGAGCCAAGCGGTCAGGTTTGCGCTGGACCGGAAGCCCATGACCAGGGCGACCAGAATGATGATGACCAGCGAGATGGCGTTGGACACCAGCGAGGTGAGCACATGCCCCCACAGCACCGATGAGCGTGAGACCGGCATCGAGTGCAGCCGAGCGATGATTCCCTTTTGCATATCGAGAAATATCCGGTAAGCGGTGTACGCGACACCGCTGGCGATGGAAATCAGCAGGATACCGGGCAACAAGTAGTTCACATAGTTGTCGGTGCCAGTGCTGGTTTTGATTGCGCCACCGTAGACGTAGACGAACAGCAGCATAATCATGATGGGCATGATTGCGACGGTGATGATGGTGTCCGGGCTGCGCTGGATGTGGCGCATCGAGCGTCCGAACAGGATGACCGTATCTCGTAAAACATTCACCTTGTTACCTCCAGTCCTTTGTTCCCGACGATGGCGAGGAAAATCTCCTCGAGCGTGGCTTGTTTTTCGATGTACTCGAGTTTCGCGGGTGGGAACAGTTTTTTGAGTTCCTCGAGCGTTCCACCCGCGATGATTCTCCCGTCGTGCAGAATCGCAATCCGGTCCGCAAGCTGCTCTGCTTCCTCGAGGTATTGGGTGGTCAGCAGAATCGTGGTGCCGCCCTCGGCGAGCTTCTTGATGGTTTTCCAGACCTCGAGCCGTCCCTCTGGGTCAAGTCCCGTCGTTGGCTCATCAAGGAAGATGACTGCAGGTGTTCCCACGAGGCTCATGGCGATGTCGAGCCTGCGGGTCATGCCGCCGGAGTACGTGTCTGCCCGCTTGTTGCCTGCGTCGCTCAACCCGAACTGCCTAAGCAAGCCCTCGGCAACCTGAGTGGGGTTGGACACCGCCCGTAATTCGGCAATCAGTACGAGGTTCTCCCGTCCGGTGAGAATACCGTCCACAGCGGCGAACTGCCCGGTCAGGCTGATTTGCTCGCGCACCCGTTCCGGCTGACTTTGGGTGTCAAAGCCGCACACGCTGGCGCTGCCGCTATCGGGTTTGAGCAGCGTGGAGAGGATGTTGACCATCGTCGTTTTACCCGCACCGTTCGAGCCTAGCAGGGCGAAAATCTCTCCGCGCCGCACCTCGAGGTCAACGCCTTTCAAGACACTTGTATCCTTGAAGGATTTCTTCAAGCCTTTCGTTTTTATGGCAACGTCCGTCATTTCTTGGCCTCCTCGCTTTGGAGCTTCCTCATCACGTCGCGGTTGAGCTTCTCACGCCAGTTCTCGGTGAGTGTCTTGGCGTTCCGCAGCAGCTCGTCACAGAAGGCGGCGACATCCTCGCCCGTGACTTCGAGGGCGCGTTTGCCGTCGGCTGCACCAGTTTCAAACAGCTCGAGCAGGTCTTTGAGGAGGGCGATAACATCCATACCGTTGCCGCCCGTGTTCATGAACATGTAGTGCTGGATTTCGCCGTAAACGATTCGGTAATCGCTTGGCAGCGCTTTGGCACGCGCTTCCATAGCTTTCCAGCCCTTCTTGTCTCCGATAAGTTTGGTGAAAAAGTCAAGCATTTGATTTCTCCTTCAACTGATTGATTTTGTGGGATACAAAGTCCCATTTCGCCCAGAAGGTAGCGCGTTCGGCACGGCCCGCCTCGTTCAGCGAGTAGAACTTTCTGGGTGGCCCCTTGGTGGATGGTCTTATCTCGATGTGAACGAGCTTGTTCTTCTCGAGCCGCACCAGAATGGTGTAAACCGTTCCCTCCACAACGTCCGCGAAACCGAGCGTGCGTAGGGACGATGCGATTTCGTAGCCGTAGGTTTCACCGCGACTGATGATTTCGAGCACACAGCCCTCGAGCACGCCTTTTAACATCTCTGTGAGGTTTTCCAAGGTGATGCCTCCGTTCTTGATAGCTTGACTCGGTATAGCGTGCTACTTACTACCACTACAACGTATCACAGAATAGTGGTCTGGTCAACAGGGCAGCTAGAAAACTTTGAAGTTTGGAGCCTCTGTTTACGCCGTTGGGAACAACAAAAATTAAGGGTTCGGAAAACTAGACTGACTTCTGTCTGCTTCGCCGAACCCTTTTAGGGTTTTAAAGCATTTTTCACTATCATTGCGCCACCTTCGCTGCGCTACGGCTGGCTCCATTTTCGTGAAAAATGCTTTCTGGTTGCTACTCCTGTTAGTCGGGAAGTATTGAGCCAAGGGCGAAATACTTCCGCAAAATGCTTTAAACTAAGAAACCGTTTTTGCTGTGGTCTAAATCTGCGCCCGCCCAAGTTCCACTCGAGCCTCTATCCGCTCGAGCCTGAATGCCAAACGGTGTAAGAGTTTTGCCAATTGGCGACGCAACGGAAATTTGGGAAGTTGGCGCTCGAGGGAGGCTTGTTCACGCAATCCCTTCAGGCGCTCGAGAATGAATCGTTGGTGCAACTCTGAATCGAACATGGGTTCACCTCTTGTAGCGTTTCTCAAAGATACCCAGTGTTTTGCTGGGTGCTTTGGTGAGCGGAGCGAATGGAAAAAGATGGAGTTTCTCGCGGGAACGGAGACTTTGGAGCATCGCGGAAAAGTCGGAGTGTTAGCGGGAAACTCTATAGGTACAGATGGGGATGAGTTTGAGTGGGGCGCTCGAGCCGGATAGCGGTGCAAAACTTGCAACAGTTACCCTACCCCTCGAGCCGAGCGGCGTAGAAACTGCGTCTGGATAGGTGTTCTCGAGCTAAATTCTCAATTGCCCGATTTGCGAATCACGTCGCGGTAATGCCCGATTTTCCCCTCGACGTGCTCGAGGTTGCGCTTCAAAGCCGCGAGGTGCTCGAGCACCTCCGAGCGGTGGGCCTCGAGAATGCGGATGCGTTCGGGAACGTTAGCTTGGTCCTGGCGCACCAGTTCGGCAAAGCTTCGCATGGTGCGAATGGGCATTCCGGTGTCGCGCAGGCAGGTTAGAATCCGAATCCACTCGAGGTCACTTTCCGAGTAGCGGCGGTGTCCACTGTCGGTTCTGGCGGTGTGGAGCAGGCCCTCGCGTTCGTAGTAGTGCAGGGTGTAGATGCTTACGCCAGTCTGGTCCGAGGCTTCGCGCACGCTCAGGAGGGGGTTCATAAGCTCAGCTTAAAACCTGGAGTGCGCTCGAGGTCAACAACTTTGCTGAGGGCTTGACCTCGAGCGCGCTAGAGGAATTACACTTCCGGTCATGACCTATAGACAACTGGGCAAGAGCGGACTTCGGGTTTCAGCGCTGGGATTGGGCACCATGCAATTCGGCTGGAGCGCGGACGAGGCGACCTCGCAGACCCTGATGGACCGTTACCTCGAGCTGGGTGGCAATTTTATAGACACCGCCGATTGCTACTCGAGCTGGGGTGGAAACGGCAACGCGGGCGGGGTCAGCGAGGAAATCATCGGACGCTGGATGAAAAGTAGGGGCGTTCGGGACCGGGTGGTGGTCGCCACCAAGGTGCGCGCCGCGATGGGCGAGAACTTCTCGCAGGGCCGCAACACCCCCTATCAGCGCGAGGGTCTTTCAAAACAATGGATTCTGCGGGCTTGCGAGGATAGCCTCAAGCGGCTTCAGGTGGACCATATAGACCTGTATCAGGCGCACTTCATAGACCCTCTGGTCCCCATCGAGGAAACGCTCTCGGCCTTCACCGACTTGGTGCGAAAAGGGTACGTGCGCTACATCGGCTGCTCGAATTTCAGCGCGTGGCGCTTGATGCAGGCCCTGTGGACCTCGGATAAGCGGGGATTTGAGTCCTTCGTGAGCATCCAGCCCGATTACAGCTTGATTGCTCCCACTCGAGCCAACTTCGAGCGCGAAATTTCTAAAGTCTGCCTCGAGTACGGGGTGGGTGTAACTCCGTATAGTCCGCTGGCCGCAGGCTTTCTGACCGGAAAATACCGCCGTGACCAGCCGCTGCCGGAGAGTGTGCGGGCGGGTGAAATCAGCCAGCAAACCCTGAGTGAGCAGAACTGGAACATCCTGGATACCCTGCTCGAGCTTGCCGCAAAACACAGCACCACCCCCACTCGAGTCACCCTGGCCTGGATGCTGGCCCAGCCGTTTATGACCGCGCCCATCATCGGGGCCAACACGCTCTCTCAGCTCGAGGATTCTATGGGCGCAACCTCACTCAAGCTGCCCAGCCAAGACCTGGCCCGCATCTCGGCGGTCTCGGACTGGACCCACTCGAGAACCGAAAAAGAGAACTAGCCTTTCTCGAGCTGGGCCAGCACGTCCTCGACGCTCAGTTCGCCGCGCTCGAGGGCGTTTAAAGTGGCTTCTTTGCTGCCTTCCGGCGCAGGAATTTCAGGGATGCTTTCTAAGCCCAGCGCCTTTAGCAGCGTCTCGAAACGGGCGCGCACCGTGGGGTAAGACAGTCCCAGCGCGCGTTCCACCTCTTTGAGGTTGCCGCGCACCTTGAGGTACAGGCGCAGAAACTCGAGCGAACCCTTCTCGAGCGTGGCAAATTCGTTGAGCCGGAACTGGCCTTCAATGGTGACGCCGCCGTGGGTAAATTCCACTCGAGTGACGATGGGCTTCTCGTGGTCCGCGCCAAATTGGGTGGGCAGGTCGTGAATCATCCTTCCCCCGAGAGGTCCAGATTTCCGGCTTGCACCCGAATCTCGAGCGAACCCGCACCGCTTCCCAGGGTGGCTTCCACGCTTTCACCCACCATGCGCTTTTCGCGTTTGGACACGTTAAAGCCGTCGAGGTCGATGTTTCCGGCCTCCACCGAAGCCGAGACTCGCACCGAAGAGCCGTGCTCGAGCGACACCTCCACATTACCCGCCGTGCTATGGATGCTGTTCTTTTCGCTCCCGGTCAGGCAGCCACTCACGTCCACATTTCCTGCGGTGCAGTGAATCTGAAAGCTGGTCGGTTCGCTGAGGTCAATATTTCCAGCCTTCACGTCCAGAATCACTCGAGCAGAAACATCAGAAATTTCGATGTTGCCCGCCACGCTCTGAATCTCGAGCACTTCTATGCCGCTGGGCAGCGAAATTTCCAGATTGCTGGGCAAAATGCCTTGCAGTGCCTTGAATGGGTCACTGAGCCAATCCATGCCTTTGGGAAAGTTCGAGAGGTCAAAGCCGTTTCTGAGCGTTAAAACATCGCCCTCGAGTGTAGCCTCAAACATGCCCCGGCTGGATTCTACCTCCACCCGCTCCCCGCTGCCGTCCACCTCAATGTTTCCCGCTCGAGACTGCACAATCACCTTGCGAACCGGGCCGCTATAAACGTAGTTCTGGACCCGCTCACCGCGTGGCGCGTCCGGCGCTCGAGGGGGTTTGGGTGCGTCTGGCCCTCGAGGAGGTCTGGGCGCGTCCGGCGGCGACTTCTCGAAACGTGCCGCTCGAGGCTCCTGGGTATCTCGGGCCACGCTGACCGAATCCCAGCTCGAGGGTGCGCTGGGCGCGCTCGAGGCTCCACGCAGTCGGTCCGCGTCCTCGGCGGTGATTTTTCCTTGCTCGAGCAGGCTTTGAATGCGTTCTTCCAGGCTTTGCGACATGAGTGTCCTCCTGAGCCAACTCGAGGGATGGCCCAAACAACAGGAATGGATTTTGACGGGATGGATTGGGGGAAGACGCAATAAACCTACGTCTGGCACGGGCAAAACACCAGATGTTTTTGCTTGACTAAAGTGTAAACCTAAACCTTATAGATTGTCAAGTCTGGTTTTACATACGTTGTAGTTGAAAGACGTTGCGCCTCCGGCTGTCTTGAGCAGAACGGCACCTAACGGGCCTGCTCGCGAGTCGTTAGTTGTTGGTAATTGGTTGGTTTGCACTCGAGCGCTTGAGAGGAGACCAACCAATTACCAACAACCAAGAACCCGCCGGAGGCGCTTTTTTCATACCCTCTTACCCTCCCACCCTCTTATCCTCAAATCCTTTCCCCTCGAGCGCGGTATAATCTTTCACAGAACTGCCTACCCCGGCCCTTCGCCTGTGGAGTCCACCATGCCCGCTCTGAAGCTCAATTTCCTCGGTCCCCCGCAGATTCTGCACGGCGGGAAACCCTTAAAAATCGGGGTCAAACCGTTGATGCTTTTGGCGTATCTGGCGCTCGAGGGCCGGACCCCGCGCCGCACGCTGGGCGCGCTGCTTTGGCCCGAGGCCGAGCACCCCTTAAACAACCTCTCGGTGGCCCGCAATACCCTGGCTAAAACACTGGGGAGTGACGCGCTCTCGAGCGACCCGGAAACGCTGGCGCTCGAGGTGGAGTTCGACTGCGACGTGAAGGCTTGGCAGGCAGGGGCCGCGCTGGCCGACCCACAGGGCTGGGCCGTGTGGCGCGGCGCGTTCCTCACCGGAATGCGCTTGACCGACTGGGAGATGGGTCTGGGCGAGGAACTCGAGGACTGGCTGTACAGCACGCGGGAAAAGTTGCGCGAGCAGCGCTGCGACTACGCCACTCGCCTAGCCGCCTTCCTGCTCCGGGTAGGTCAGCTCGAGGAGGCGCTGCCTTACCTGGAAGCCGCTCAGGGCGACAGCGGGGACCCGCACGAGGACGCGACCCGCTGGTACATGCTGACCCTGGGGGCCTGTGGACAGCCCGACCACGCCGCGAGTGTTTACGCCAAGTTGAGCGCCGCGTTGCGCCAGGATTTGGGCGTGGACCCCACCGAGAGCACGCGGGCCGCGCTCGAGACGGTGAGAAGTGGTGGTGTAGACGCGTGTAGGGCCGCGCTGGAGGCCGAATTTGGACGCACCCAGGGTTCAGAGGACGGCGTGGTGTCGCTCTCGCCCTTCGTGGGCCGCGAGCGCGAACTCGAGCGCTTGAAAAGCGCCCTGCACGGCTCTGGCCCTCGAGCGGTGGTCATTCAGGGTGAACCGGGAGCAGGTAAATCGCGTCTGGCGCTCGAGCTGGTGGGCAGTCTGCGCGCCAGTGTGCGCTTTGCTCAGGGGGTGTGTACCCCATCCGGTCTGCCGCTGGCCCCGCTCGATGCCCCGGCCCGCGCCCTGCTGCGCGACTTCCCCCAGGCTGCTGCCCAGATGCCCCCCGACTGGAAGGCCGCGCTGGCCCGCTTTCTGCCCGATGTGCTCAGCAGTTTGGAGGTTCCGGCCAACCCCGACCTCGAGCGCAAAAATCTGTTCTCGGCCTTGCGGGCGCTGCTCGAGGACCCGCATAAAAGTGCCCTGCTGCTGCTCGACGACCTTCAGTGGATGGACCCTAGCACCCTCGAGTTCGTGCAATTTCTGGTGGCTAACCCACCCGAGGCGGGCCTCAAGCTGGTGCTCACCCAACGCAATACCGAGGACCCCCGCGCCAACGTCTCGGCGCTGCTCGAGCGAATTCACCGCTTGAATCTGGGTGCGGTGGTCGCGCTCGAGGGACTCACCGAGGAACCCATCGCTCAGCTCCTGACCGAGTTGGGTATGGAAGGCGATACAGAGCGCTTTGACCCGGTAAAGTTGCGCCACACCTCCGGCGGCAACCCGTTTTATCTGCTCGAGATTCTGCGCTCGAGCGGCGAGGAAGGGGCCAAGCATGTGAGCGATTTGGTGCGCTCGAGGCTGGAAACCCTGCCCGACCCGGCCCGTCAGACGCTCGAGGCGCTTTCCATTCTGGGCGATGGGGCCGGACTGGGCCTGGTTCGCAAGGTCTCAGGGCGCTCACTGGACGAGGCTGCCGACGCGCTGGAACACCTGGAAAAAGCCGCCCTGATACGCACGCTCGAGGAAGGGCTGAGCTTTGGTCACGACCTGGTGCGCGAGGTGGTGGTCCTCGATACCCGCGCGGTGCGCCGCAGCTTGCTCAATTTGCGCGCCGCCCGTGCCCGCAAGGACTTTCCGCTGCGGGCCGCTGGACACTATTGGCTCTCGCAAGACGCCTGGGACGACGACGACTCCCCGGAAGCCAAGCGCAGCTTCATGGCCTCGAGCGCACAACTGGCCCTGCGCGGTGAACTGGCCGACTCACTCGTCTGGAGTGAACGCGCCGAAACGCTGGCTTCAAGCGAATCCGAGCGCCTGGGAATGCTGCTCGAGCGTTCTGCCACCCTCGAGCGCTACGGGCGCTACCCGGAAGCGGGCGCGCTGCTGGCCGAGGTGGAATCGGTGCTCGACGGGGACCAGCATCCCCGATTGCGGGCGCAGGCGCTCACCCTGCGGGCCAGAGCCATACAGGTGGAGCGCGGGGAGCACTTAGAGGCCCGCCGGATGGTGGACCAGGCTCTGATTTTGCTCGAGAACGATACCCACCGCCTGGGCATTGCGCTGCGGGGCGACGCGCTGGCGGTGGCTGGATACGCGGCCTACAAGATGGGTAAGCTCGACGAGGCGCTCGAGTTGAACGAACGGGGTCTAGAGACCCGCAAACAGCTCGAGGACCGCTCCAAGATTGCGGGCGCACTGTCCAATCTGGCGATGGTAATGGCGGCCAGGGGCGACGAACGCGCCGAGGGTCACTACCTCGAGTCCCTGCAACTGCGCGAAGAACTGGGCGATGTGGCGGGGGTCGCTCGAGTGACCCAGAATCTGGGCACCTTTCATTACCGAAAAAATGAATTGGAACAGGCCAGACACTATTTTACTAAAAGTCTCTCCACTTCTGAAACCATCGGAGATGATGAGGGTATTTCTCAGGCATCTTCCAATCTGGGAACTATTTTATTTCACGATAAAGAATTTGAGACGGCGCTTGTCATGTACAACAAGGCCCTGGAAAAAATCAAGGACTCTCACGGAAAACGCCTTCTGATGTACAACATTTTGGAAACCCATATCTCTTTGAACGACATCGAAAAAACCAGAGCGACCCTGGAAGAAATTATGCGAGAAGTGCAAGATAAAGTCGAGTATTGCATCATCTGTCAGGAAGCCCTGGATGTTGCCATTGACATGGAGAAACAGAACCTCGCCCAGAACCAACATAACGAGGGGTCATCGGAAATTTTGGTGCTCGAGGAGAAGTTCAGAGATTTTTTCGAGAAGATAGGGCAGCTCGAGCAGTCTATGGCCCAGGAGTTACACAAGCTCAAAATCAAGGTGGACGAGGAGGATAAGGCCAGTCAGGTGGCCGAAATCATCCAGTCCCAGAGCTTTTCGGAGCTGCGTAAACAGGCTCAAGCTTTGCGTGAGCGTCGCGCCCACGCGACCTGAGCCTGCAACTTAAAGGCTTATTTCGAGGTGGGTACCACAGGGAGATTGCTGAAGTTAACCCTTCCTGCGCCACAGCGATTGTTCAGGCAATTGGGCACAGTAACTGCCGTTTGGACCAGAAAATCTTTGATTTCGGCAGGGGTCCAGACGGGCCTTTGGGCCTTGATTTTGACCACCATGCCCGCGACCTGTGGTGCGGCGAACGAGGTCCCGGTGAAGGAACCGTAGGTATTTTTGGCGTCCAGGTCGCTCGAGTTGGGCAGGTACTGGAATTCACCTTCGGCAGAAACTGTTACCCAGGGGCCATAGCTCGAGAAGGTAGAAGGTACGAAGGGGCCGTCATTGCTGTAAACCGAACCCACCGCGATAAGGCCGGGAATCGCTGGATAGCTGGGCGAGTAGTCTGAGGCGTAAGCCGCAGGGAAGATGACCGGATTGTTGCTGAGCGCCTTGTTGCCCGCTGACACGACCACGCTGATGCCCCGCTCGGCAGCGTCCTTGAGTGCCAGATAGAGCAGGCGGTTGGGGGTTTTGCCCCCGATGGAGAAGTTGAGCACCTTGACGGGCTTGGTGGACACATTGGCTAAACTGGCTGCGTAACAAATTCCCGCCACCAGACTGGGCGTATTGCAGGCACCTTTGCTATCGCACACTTTGATGGGCAAGATGGACACTTTAGGGGCGATACCGGGATAAACAATGCCAGTGGTCGAGCCGGGGGCCGAGCCGGGGGCAGCGATAGCCGCCGCCACACCCGTGCCGTGTCCGACGTTGGAAATGTAGGGGTCGGTAGCATAGCCCGTCCGCAGGTCTCTCACGTCAGACCCGATACCCTCGAGCGTGAAGTTGCGCCCACCCGCGAAATCCACCACGTTCTGCAAAAGTCGGGTGCCGTCGGAATAACTGAAGGCAGCGTGCTTGGACACCCCAGTATCGAGCACCGCCACCCGCAGGTTGAGCTTGGAGTAGTCGGGCGTGACCACCAACGCTCGAGGGCTGAGCGCCGCCTGCTCGAGCGTGGCAGAACTCGAGGCGTCGGGTCCGCGCTCAATCACAAAGGGGTTGGGTTCAAACTCGCCCTGATTCAGCTCTGGCCCCAGCAACTCGGCCAGGGCGTTGAGGGCGTCCTCGACGCTTCGGCTCGAGGCCAGCTTTAGGGTCACTATCACCTGACTGCACAGGCCCGTTCCCCCCGCAATTTGGGGTGGGTCTGGCTGCTCGAGCACGAAACCCGCCGTCCTGAGTTTTGCTGTAAGGTCGGACGACAGTGGCTTCTTGAGGGTCAGCACCAAGCGGTCCGGGTCTATCTCGTCGCTCGAGGAGGTCGCGGCTACGGCGTTGATGCCGTTCTGGCTGCTGAAACTCTTGCCGTTAGTGTTGGTCAGCTCGAGCCTGAAATCGCCCACTCCCAACGCTTTGAGCAACTTGAGCTTGAGCGTGGTGGCGCTCTGCTCGAGAACGGTGGCCGGAACGCCGTCTATCGAGGCCGATTTCACGTCGAAGTTCTGACCTTTGAGCGTAATGGTGGTGTCGGCTGCGCCAATGGCCCTGGGCACGAAGGCTCGAGGGGACTCCGTGGAGGGAGGTGGCTCTATCACGATGGGTGCCGAAGGACAGGCGGTGAGCAGTGCGCTGAGCAGCAATACAAAGGGCATCTTTGACATGGGCAACTCCTCTTTTCGATAACACAGCTCGATGGCACGGGTAAAACCTCGAGCCGGAAACAGGTGAAAAGGTCTGAGATTGGATGAAGCCGGGATGTGAAACCTGCCTTCATTGTAGCTCATGTTGCTGATGATAGGTGAACTATTGAGAGAAATTTAACACAGGTTTTGGCTTACCCGGCTTTACGCTTTTAGGCCAACGTTACGCCCAAACCGTAATGATATACTCGAGCCTATGGAACACCGTTTTCAGGTGGATTTACGCGGCATCATCGAAATTCTGAGCGAGCACCTCTACAGCGGCCCCCAGGTCTTTCTGCGCGAACTGCTGCAAAACGCGGTGGACGCGATTCGCGCTCGAGAGAAGACCCGAGAGAACAAGGGTGAGGACTTTAGCCCTCGAGTGAGTATTGCGCTCGAGAAAAACGTGCAGGGCAGGCCCACGCTCACCTTCACCGATAGTGGCGTGGGTCTCACCGAGGCCGAGGTCCACGGGTTTCTGGCTACCATCGGGCGCAGCAGCAAGCGCGAAGTGGGCGCTCGCGCGGGTGCGTCGGACTTCATCGGGCAGTTTGGCATTGGGCTACTATCTTGTTTTGTGGTCTCGGACGAGATTCACCTGCTCAGTCGCTCGGCTGTGTCTGGTCAGGTGGTCGAGTTTCGCGGCTCGCCCACCGGCAGTTACAGCGTCCGCACCCTGAGCGATGACCAACTCGAGGCCCCGCTCGAGACGGGTTCGCGGGTACATTTAGTCGCCAAGCCGGACATGACCTCCTTTTTTAAAGCGGAAACCGTACTCGAGCTGGCCCAGCATTATGGCGGTTTGCTGCCTTACCCTATAGAGCTGCTCGAGGGCGGAAACACCACCCCGGTCAACCCCGGCGGCGCGGTGTGGCGGCGCGAATTCGAGACGCCCGAGGCCCGCAAACTTGCGCTGCTCGAGTACGGTGCCAAGATTCTGGGCCGCGAACCGCTGGATGTGGTGGACCTTAAAACCGAGTCCGGCGACCTCGACGGCGTGGCGCTGGTGCTGCCCTGGACCCCCAGTTTGGCGGCCAAGGGTGGGCATGTGGTGTACCTCAAAAACATGCTGCTCAGCGAGGATGCCCAGGACCTCGCGCCGCAATGGGCTTTTTTCGTGAAGCTGGTGGTCAACGCTTCCGCGCTCAAGCCCACCGCCTCACGCGAGGGTTTTGCCGAAGATGGCGCGCTCGAGGCCGCAAGGGGTGAGATTGGGGTTCAGCTTCAGGACTATCTGGCCAAGCTCTCGCTGGACCACCCCGATAAATTCCGCGAACTCATCCGGCTGCACGACCTGAGCCTGCGGGCCTTAGCACTCGAGAACGACGAACTTTTCGGGCTGTTTATAAATCAGCTCGAGTTCGAGACTGGCAGCGGCCCCATGACCCTGCAAAACTACCGCGAAAACCTGGGACCCGCGCAGGGCAGCACCCTCTACTACACCTCGAGCCTGGAGCAGTTTCGTCAGATGGCCCGCGTGGCCGGAGCGCAGGGCTTCAACCTCATCAACGGCGGCTACGTGTACGCCGCTGATTTGCTCGAGCGTTACGCGCAGTTGAGTCCGTCGGTGCAGGTCGAGCGCATCGAGGCCGACTTTTTCGCGCGGCGCTTCGAGGAACTCTCGATTGTAGAGCGCAACTCGAGCTTTTCTTTTCTCAAGCTGGCTGAACGAACCCTCGAGCCGCTGGGCTGCGGTGTGGAACTGCTGCACTTTCGTCCGCTCGAGCTGCCCACGCTGTTCGTGACCAGTGGACAGCAGCGCTTCGTGCGCTCCATCGAGGCCGCGCAGGAGGTTGCCAGCGACCTGTTTAGCGGTGTGCTCGACGCCCTCAAACCCGCCAACCCCCTGTCGGGTCGCTCGGGAAGCCTGGGAAGCTCGGGAAGCTCGGGAAGCTCGGGAAGCTCGGGAAGCTCGAGGAGTCTGACCGGACAGCTTTACTTCAACATGTCCAACCCGCTGGTGCGCCGTTTGGCCGCGCTGGGCGATGGTGAACGGGTAGTGACACTGGTCGAGGTGCTCTACGTGCAATCTCTGCTGCTGGCCCAACACCCGCTCTCGAGCCGGGATTTGCGCGCGCTGACCGGGGGCTTGGAACAGTTGATTGCGCTGGGGCTGGGTGCGGGTGAGGTGAGCCGGGAGTTGCATTGAGTGGGTGCTCGAGTGCGAATTGAAGAATCCCCCTGCTCTAGAGCGCTTCGCTCATTTGAGCAAGGGGGATTCAAAGCCCAAGCCACAATACTAACCCTCGAGCAAAAAACCAAAAAAAGCCTGTGAGGACAACATCTTATGGATACACAAACCGTCGAAAGCTTAATGGCAGCCGCCTCGCGCATTCCGCTGGGGCAGCCTGAAAAGCTCGAGTTGCTCGAGCGGGCCGTCGCGTTAGCCGATTTGCAAAACGACCTGATGGCGGGGTTTGAAGCGCGCGACGAACTCATTGAGGCGGCGGGCATGGGTGGACACCCCGAGAAAACCCTGGTGGCCTTCGCCTGGATGCTGGCCCAGTGGGACAAACACGGTGAGGACGAGCTGGGGGCCGACGAGCACAGCTTGCTGTGGAAGTACAAATGGGTCATCAACACCCTATGGGAGTTTCCCAGCATCGCGGCAACGCAGATTGAAGCGGCGTTTGACGACTTCCAGGCGCGGCTCGAGCGTGGGGGGTACAGCCTGCGGACCCTGCATTACTTTCGCTGGAAGTACGCCCACCATCAGGGTAACTGGGCCGAGGCCGAGTCAGAGAGAACCGTGTGGCAGCGCTCGAGCGACGATAGCATGGGCGACTGTTCGGCCTGCGAAGCGCACTTTCTGACCGATTATCTGGCTGCACAGAAGCGGGACACCGAAGCGCTCGAGGCCGCCAGACTCATTCTCAGTGGGCGGCAGCGCTGCGCCGAGGTGCCGCACGTCACCTACGGGGTGCTGCTCGAGCCGATGTTGCGCCTGGGGCAGCTCGAGGACGCCTGTGAGGCCCACCTGCGCGGCTACCGCATGGTGCGCGACAACCCCGAGTTTCTGGCCACCGTGGGCGAACACCTGGCCTTCCTGGCTTATACCCACAACACCGGCCCCGCGCTGGCCCTGCTCGAGCGGCATCTGAGCTGGGCGCTCGAGACCGCCAACCTGCAAGCCCGCTTCGAGTTCTACCGCTCGACCCTGCCGCTGTGGAACCGTCTGCGCGACACAGGTGAACTCGAGGTCAAGTTTCGCGCTCCGTCAGGGTTCACACTCGAGGCAGAGGGCGGCGTGTACGCTCTGGACGCGCTCGAGGGTTGGTTTGGGGCGCAGCTCGAGCATTTGGCGGCTCGCTTCGATGCCCGCAACGAGAACGGGTACTTCTCGAGCCGTTTGAAGGCTGATCTAGAACTGCTCGAGCGGGTAGGGCCTCTGTCTTTGAAGGCCGCACCGGGCAAGGCCCAAAAGCAGGGTAACCAGAAGCAGGGCAACCAGGGGCTGGGCAATTGGGGTCAAAAATGAGCGCTCAGGAGTTGTATGAGCTGGCCGAAAGGGCCGAGTTGACGGCTCCTGGAGAAGCCAAAATCGAGCTGCTCGAGGGGGCGGTGCGCCTCGCGGACACTTTAGGCGACCTCGAGAGCGGCTTCGAGCTGCGGACCCGCTTGATGGAAGCGGCCAACGAGTGGGGCCGCCCCGAAGTCGAACTGGTGGCCTTCGCGTGGTGTCTGGCGCAGTATGACCGCGACCCTGAACTGTTCGAGGACGAATACTTTGGCCTGATGTGGAGCTACAAGCGGGTGCTGGGCTGTCTTTCCGACTTTCCCCAGATGTCGCGCGTCCGTATCGAGGCGGCCTTTGCCGATTTTCGCGCCCGCCTTGAGGCCGACGGTGAACCGCTGAGCACCTACTTTGAATTCTGGCTGCGCCACTGCATTCAAAATGGTCTGCTCGAGGGGGCCACCGAGGCTTATCGGGCTTTCAAGACCTTCACCCGCCCCGCCGACCTCGATTGCCGCGCCTGTCAGCTTCAGCGCGACCTCGATTACCGCGTTTTTATAGGCGACACTGCGGGCGCTATTCAGGCGGCGAAACCGCTGCTGGCTCCTCGAGCGCCACGTTGCAACCGCATTCCGCACGCGACCCACGCCGCCCTCTTGCTGCCGCTGCTGCGCGAGGGTCAGCTCAAGGAAGCCGCCGAGCATCATCACAATTACCGCAAAATCCGCAGCGACGAGGGCTTTGTTCGGGCCGTGGCCCTGCACCTCGAGTTTTTGGGCTATCTGGGCGATTTGGGCGCTGGCGTGGCCCTGCTCGAGAGCCATCTGGGATGGGCTTTCCGCACTCCCGACCTGGCCTCGCGCTTCGAGCTACTGCGCTCGAGTTTGCCGCTGCTGGCCCGTCTGCGCTCGAGCGGAGAACACACCCTCAAAGCGCGTTTCGAGCGAATCGTGCCGTTCTGGAATGAAAACGGCGAGTATCTGCTCGAAGCCCTCGAGCACTTCCTTCGCAGCGATTTGCAGGCCCTGGCGGCCCAGTTCGATGCCCGCAACGAGAACGGCTACTTCTCGAGCCGCCTCGTGCTAGACGCCGCCCTGCTCGAGCGACCCGCGCAAGTCCTGCCGACGCTCCCCGAACCCGTACCCAAGAAAAAACCCGGCAACGCCGGGAAGAAGGGAAAGGGTTGAACACTCGAGCGCTATTTGTTGAACTTGAAGCTGGTCTTCACCGTGCCATACAATACCTGCTGCTTGGCGAAATCGGCTTTGGCAGCGGTGAGCACCAGAACGTAGGCTTTCTCGTTCACCGCCGTGAGCAGCATCTGGTAGGTGTTGCCGTCTTTGAGGGTGTACTGGGCGCTGAGCGCGGGTTGACCGCCCAGGGTGGTGTCGGTGCGGGTGACGGTCGTGGCACCGCCCTTGAGAGCTTCGGCCTTGATAATGCCGAAAGCGCTGTCCAGAAAGGCTTTTTTGACTGTCCCCTCGAGCTTGACGATTTTGGGCGCGGGCCGCACGATGACGCTCACGCTGTACCCTTTCACACCACCAGTGTAGGACGCAGCCGCACCGGGAATGGTTTGCTTTTGCCAGCCCTGCGGCGCGTTCAGGCTGTAACCGTTCTTGGCGTCGGTAAAGGCAACGGCCAGGGTCGCGCTCGAGCTGAAAAGGGCCACCGTGCCGAGCAAAATCAGAGTTTTGGACATGTCATCTCCAGGTTGTTCAGTGGGGTTGTACAGGACTTTTTCGGACCGCTCGAGCAGGTTGCTTTGCCTTCGCACTTTAGCAGAAC
>Ga0209511_1001635_pt1 | contig 19378 bp, 17 predicted proteins | sample SSSSmetaG_FD_184141 | JGI IMG/M metagenome (GOLD analysis project Ga0209511, IMG submission 184141) | Glacier valley bacterial and archeal communities from Borup Fiord, Nunavut, Canada, to study Microbial Dark Matter (Phase II) - ​SSSS... | ecosystem: Environmental > Aquatic > Freshwater > Ice >...
AATGAGTTTAGAGGGTAAGGTAGCGGTTGTAACAGGCGGCAGTCGTGGAATTGGGCGAGCGGTAGCTTTGAAGCTGGGCAGTCTGGGGGCAAAGGTGGTGGTAAACTACCGGGGCAAACAGGCTGAGGCCGATGAGGTAGTAGCGGCTATCAAAAGTCAGGGTGGCGAGGCTCTGGCGATCCAGGCCGATGTTTCGGTGGCGGCAGAAGCTCAGAAACTTATCGAAGAAACCACCAAAACTTTTGGGCGGATTGATATTTTGGTGAATAATGCGGGCATTACCCGCGACCAACTGATGATGCGGATGAGCGAGGCCGATTGGGATGCCGTGCTGGACACTAACCTCAAAGGGGCGTTTCTAGTGACGAAAGCGGCTCAACGCCCCATGCTCAAGCAACGTTACGGGCGGATAATTAATATTACCTCAGTCGTCGGGCAGATGGGCGGGGCAGGGCAAGCTAACTACAGTGCTGCCAAAGCGGGACTTATTGGCTTCACCAAATCCGCCGCCCGTGAGTTAGCCAGCCGCAATATTACGGTCAACGCCGTCGCTCCCGGCTTTATCGAGACCGATATGACCCAGGTTTTATCCGAAGATATAAAGCAAAAGGCGATTGCTCAAATCCCCCTGGAGCGTTTTGGCAAGCCCGAAGATGTTGCGGAGGCGGTGGCTTTTCTGGTCAGCGATGCCGCCGGATATATCACCGGGCAAGTGCTGGCGGTGGATGGTGGTATGGTAATGATGTGACGTAGCCTGTTATAATAGAGAGGCGGATATACGGGATTAAACAGCTATTGAGGTTTTAGTATATCTGAGGGGCTTCACAGAAGCCAGATAGGAGTAGCGCAGATGGTTGGCAAATCACAACGGGTGGAAACCAGAGACGAATTAATAGATTATCTATTTTACCCCGAAAGCGATGGCAAACCCATAGCGGATACCACCAAGCAATTCAACTGGATTGTTAACATCTATGACTGGTTAGAAGTGGTTTTTAAGGATGACCCCGATGTTTTTGTAGCGGGGGATTTGTTATGGTATCCAAAGGAAGGTTTTCCCGAAACACGCGCCGCCCCCGATGCGATGGTAGTTTTTGGGCGACCTAAAGGTGATCGGGGTTCTTACCGACAGTGGCGCGAGGCTAATATTGCCCCGGTGGTGGTCTTTGAGATACTTTCTCCCGGCAATACTCGTAAGGAGATGAAGGCCAAACTCGTTTTTTATGAGAAACATGAGGTTGAGGAATATTACGAGTATGATCCTGACCGTTTGAAGTTGCGGGGCTGGACGCGCAACGGTTCCAGCCTTGTGCCAATCGCCCAGATGAACGGCTGGGTTAGCCCTTTGTTGAAAATTCGGTTTGAGATGGGCAAAAACGGCGAGGAACTTAAAATTTATCGGCCTGATGGCGAACTTTTTGCCACTTACCTTCAGTTAATCGAGCAACGTCAGGAGGCCCGCCAGTCCGCCGAGCAGGAGCGGCAGATTGCTCAACAAGAGCGACAAATTGCCGAGCAGGAACGACAGAAACGCCTGGAAGCGGAGGAACGCGCCGAACGCATGGCCGCCCGTCTCCGAGAACTAGGGGTTGAGATGGAGTGACCTAACCCCCTAGCCCTCTTCCCTGAAGTGGAAGGGGGAACATTAGGTCAAAGCAAAGTTATGAATGCTGTAGCTGATTTTGAGACAATACTAAATCAACCAGAACAGGAGCTTTGGGCAGAGTACCAAAATTTACGCAAAGAATTTCTTAAATCAAAAGCACTCACTGTTCTGGAAAGATTTATAACTAATTTACAGAATTATCCCGAAGAAACTCGTAGCAAATGGGTTTTCGCCTTTTGTTATGCCCTTTTTGACAAAGGCTTAATAGAAACAAGAGACAAAATCAGCATATTGCAATATCCGCTGGCAACTCGAATAATATTACCGGAGTTGCGAAAAGGATATGAGGCAAAAAAGCTTCCTTATGCGCGTTGGATTGCTCAAATGCGTGGTAAATTTCCGCTACATCAGCCAAAATATCTTGAAATTCTTGACTTATCTGAGTATGACTATGACTCACTATTGGAAAAAGCTTTGGAACTTGACCCACAGGATTCTATAGCAAGAGAAATTTTAATAAAAAATTGTATTTCAGTTTTAGATTATTGTATACACGAAGTTCCAACAGGGATATTAGCTGATAGTAATGAGTTTAAAAAAGAAATAGCTCGTTTTATTGAATTAGTAACCCAACAAAGAACTTTAGAAAGTTATCGGAAAAAGCTTGTTGGCTGGCAATTTCACGCTGATAGTTGGGGCGATTATTTGGCACTTCGCCCAGAATTTAAAAATTACACCGAATACTTGACGGCAAAGTTTCCTGCTATGAGTAAGAATTTGTACCTACTGAGTAATCCTGAAAATGTTTATGATCTATTAAAAAGCGAAGAAAATGTTTAAAAAAATTCTGATTGCGAACCGAGGCGAAATCGCCTTACGAGTAGCGCGGGCCTGCCGAGAGATGGGCATCCCCAGCGTGGTAGCCTATAGCGAAGCTGACCGTGATTCGTTGGCGGTGCGTTTTGCCGATGAAGCCGTCTGTATCGGCCCAGCCCAGAGTGCCAAGAGCTACCTTAGCACCCCTTCGATTATTAGCGCGGCCCTGATTACCGGGGCAGACGGGCTACATCCGGGCTACGGGTTTTTGAGCGAAAACCCCTATGTAGCTGAAATCTGCGAAAGGGTGGGCATCACCTTTATTGGGCCAGCCCCAACGGTAATGGAAAAGATGAGCGAAAAAACCGTCGCCCGCAACCTGATGCAAGAGGCCGGACTACCGATTACGCCCGGTTCGGCAGGGGCGTTGCCCAACCTGGATGCTGCCAAACGAACGGCAGCCCAAATCGGCTACCCGGTGATGCTCAAGGCTTTGGCGGGCGGGGGCGGACGCGGTATCCGTATTATCGAGAGCGAAGCCGATCTGGAAAGAGTCTTCCCTTTGGCGCGAGCCGAGGCTGACAAAGCCTTTGCCAGTGGCGAGCTATACCTTGAAAAATATATCCGCAGACCCCGCCATATCGAAATCCAGATTTTAGCTGATAACTATGGCAACGTTATTCACCTGGGCGAGCGCGACTGCTCCATCCAGCGTCGCTACCAGAAAATAATGGAAGAAGCCCCTGCCCCGAACCTGTCAGCAGAGTTGCGGGAGAAAATTGGGTCAGCCGCCGTGATGGGGGCAAAGGCTATCGGTTATACCAACGCCGGGACGATTGAGTTCCTTTTGGCGGATACGGGGGACTTCTATTTTATGGAAATGAACACCCGTATCCAGGTCGAACACGGCGTAACCGAGGAAGTAACGGGCATAGATATTGTAAAGTGGCAGATACGTATCGCGGCAGGGGAACGCTTGACGCTCACTCAAAAAGACGTTAGAATACAGGGGCATGCCATAGAGTGTAGGGTTAACGCTGAAGACCCGGAAAATAACTTTCGCCCTAGCGCGGGAACTATAGATTTATTTGTCCCGCCGGGTGGCCCTGGAATTCGAGTAGATACCCATCTCTATAGCGGATACACTGCTCCACCTTACTACGATAGTTTGCTTGGCAAGATAATTGCTAAAGGGGATACTAGGGAAGAAGCGGTAGCCCGGATGGAACGTGCGCTACATGAAACGGTAGTGAGTGGGGTTAAAACTACCATACCTTTCCAGCAGAAGATTCTGGCTGACGAAGAATATCGCTCTGGTAAGGCGTTTTTGGACTTTGTAGATAAAAGGATGAGTGCGGGCTGGTAAACAGTCAGGATGAGAAGCCATTGAGCGTAAGCACACAAAACGGGGTTGAGCCAGACAAAAAACTAGGCACAGTGCGGATTGCACCTAGCGTTCTGGTAACGATCGTCCGTTCTGCCGCCACCAATGTACCGGGCGTGCTACGAATGGGTGAGGCTAATTCAAGCGAGGGTCTCAGCCGAATTTTCAGCCGCGAAACCAACACTGGCGTAAAAATTGAAGTAAAAGAAGGGGCAGTAAATGCCGACCTCTATCTGATTGTCAGCCGACAGGCCAACATGAAGGAAGTAGGCAAACAGGTACAGAGCGATGTCTCTAAGGCTGTGCGCTATATGGTCGGAATGCCAGTGCAACAAATTAACGTCTATATCCAGAACGTGGAATAAGGCGTTAGCGTAAATTAAAAATTTAGAAGATTGCAGGTGCAGGTAAATTAAAGAATGGTCAGCCTGAGAAGATTGGCACGCAGCGTGGCCTTACAAACGCTTTTTGAGTACGACACGGCCCGCCACGACGCCATTAGTGTGCTTGAACGCCATATCACTGATAGTTCGCTGGCAGAGGAAGCGGCCAGTTTTGCGAAACAGTTGGTGCGAGGGGTTGTTGGTAATCTGGAAAAGCTGGACAAAATTATTTCCAGTAGCGCCCCAAGCTGGCCGATGGAGCAAATGGCGAAAATAGACAAAAATATCCTGCGGCTTGCAATTTTTGAAATTCTATTCAATAATGATGTGCCAGTAAAGGCCGCCATTAATGAAGCGATTGAACTGGCTAAAAGTTTTGGCAGTGACAGCAGCAGTCGGTTTGTGAACGGAGTGCTAGGGACTATCGTTGCACAAGGTTCGCGCAAGGGCATTACGCAAGCGGCTTTAACCGAGCAGCTTTAACAATCCACACACATTTGTACCATTTGCTGAGTTCAAACATATCTTCGAGAGTAAGCTTGGCTTGGGATGCGGGCTTACGATGGTTCATTTGGTGTGGGTGCAAGAGTTTTACTACTAATTGACCGATAAAACCACTATTATGATAGTCCTGGTAAAGACTGAGGGAGGTGAAGGGCAATGGCGAAAGAAGAATATTTTGAACAGTTGAAGAAAATTGTCGTTGAGCAACTGGCGGTAGACCCCGACGAAGTGACAATGGAAGCTTCATTTATCGAGGATTTGAATGCCGACTCTCTCGATTTGGTTGAATTAATCATGGAGATTGAGGAAAAGTTCGGGATTCAGGTGCCGGACGAAGTAGCTGAAAAGATTGTTACCGTCGGCGATGCGGTAGATTATATTCAGGAAAACAAAGAGTAGTCGAGAATTTCACTTCTCTCTAAAATTTTACCTTAGCGGGCAAACCAAAGAGTTGGCAAGGCAGTTACAACTCTGACTGGTTAGGCCCGTTTGTTGCATCTGGGACACTTTTTGCGACAAAATTTTACAAATTTGACTTGCGTAACCGCCTGAAAAAGTATATCCTACACTTTGTCGGGGAAGCCCTCGACAACGTTTAATTTTTAATCTTCGAGTGGAATCTTATTATGGATATATTGGGGATTCAGTTTCCAGAACTAATACTGATAATGGTGGTGGCAACCATTATTTTTGGCCCGGATAAATTGCCGGAGATGATGCGGACGGTTGGGAAATGGGTAAATAAATTCCGCCAGATGTCAGAAGAAGTACGCGCCGAAGTTTCCAAAGAGATAAACCTCAGCGAGATGCAAGAGCTACGCAAGGAACTGACCGGGGCAGTCGCCGAAACCAAGAACGAGCTTTCCGAGCTGAAAACTTCGTTTCAAAACGAGGTGCAAGGGGTCAAGGAACAGTATATTACCCAGATTTTGCCCGACGCTACCACTACCGTTACTAATTCAAGTGGAGAAAATATCCAGGCTGAGTCAAGCCCTTCGACAGGAGCAACCATAATCGAGGCGGCGGTGGAGGAGAGTCATTCCGGCAATGGGGCGAATTGGCCTACGGCAACTAACCCTGCTACTTTTAGTTGGGTGGATTCTTTAATGAATACCAAACCCGCTAACCCGGTTTGGCGGGGCCCCACTAACCCGGTAATTGTCTCCCAAAATGACATTATCAAGACCACCGAAGTTGTGCCACCCGTGACTAACATGGATGGGGCGGCAGACGGAGGTGAGCCTGGCCCAACCCAGGAAGCCAATATCAAAAAAACACCTCGGATAGCAAAAAATAAACTACGCAGCAAGAGCGATAACGACTAAAAATATGAGCTTACAAACCGAAGAAAAACCCCGTCGTTTGCCCTTCCCACGACGGGAAAAACCAAAAAAAATCAAACCCGCTGCCGGACAGATGACCTTTTTCGAGCACCTGGGCGAGCTCCGTATGCGCCTAATCTGGTGTGCTTTGGCGGTGGCAGTGGGTACTAGCGTCTGTTTTGTTTTCTCCCGCGATTTGGTTGACCTGTTTATCGCATTGGCGAAAACCGCTAACCCTAAAGTTGAAATCATTACGACCCAACTGCTCCAAAACTTTAGCGTCTTCCTGATGGTCTCGGTTTATGCCGGAATATCCATGGCAAGCCCGGTGATTGTCTACCACTTGATTGCCTTCCTTGCCCCCGCCCTTGAGCCCGAAACCTCGCCCGGAGAGGTTGGGCATGAGCAAGAGGTTAAATTACTCAAATCTATCAAACGCAGCCTTATTATTGTAATCCCGGCGGTAGCGATTTTCTTTGTGGGGGGGGTAGCCTTTGCCTATTACATTTTCCTCCCTCCGGCGGTAAAATTCCTGACCAATTTCACGGGCGACCAGATTAAACCTACCCTGATTGTCACCAGTTATGTTGGGGACATTAGCAAGATTATGTTCTGGACGGGGATTGTGTTCGAGATTCCAATAGTTATGTTTGCGGTGGCTAAGGCTCGAATTGTTACCTGGAAAAAGTTTTTGAGCTTATGGAAGTTCGCTATTATAATTTCGCTGATAATTTCGGCCTTTATCAACCCTAGCCCCGAACCTGTAACCCAGCTTGTGATTGCGGGGCCAGTAATGGGCCTTTACCTGTTAGGGGTGCTTTTCGCCCGTTTCGCCTAAGATTTTATTTACAAGGATGGACAGGATATTTTGGATTTAATGTTCCCCTTCCCTGAATCAGGGAAGGGGGCTAGGGGGTTAGGTTAATTAAGAGATGACCAACAAACCGAAGACACAAGACCTCGTGGAGGGGGCGCGGGCAGCACGATTACGAGCCTACGCCCCCTATTCTAACTTTAAGGTAGGGGCGGCCTTGCTTACCAAAAGCGGCAAGGTTTTTTATGGCGCTAATGTGGAAAATGCCTCATTCAGCCTGACGATTTGTGCCGAGAGGAGTGCTGCTGTAGCCGCTATTGCCGCCGGAGAACTGGCCTGGGAAGCGATTGCGGTAGTAGCAGATACCCCAGAGCCTACCACGCCCTGTGGAGCCTGTCGGCAGTTTCTGGCAGAGTTCCAATATGATTTACCTATTACGGTAGCAAATCTGGAAAAAACCCATTTTACGGTCAGCCTGAAAGAATTACTCCCCAACGCCTTTAATAATGAGATACTTCATTCGGGCGATAAACCCGACTAAAAACTTTTTGAAACCTTGAGCAACCAATTCCGTAAATGTAAAACTGGAAAGTTTGAAACCTGTGGAAGCTAAAACCTTAGTGGTGGTGGTCGGTTCCAGCAACCCCACCAAAGTAAAAGCGGTGGAAGAAACCTTGCGTCGGGCTGTAAGTGAAATGCTTTTGCCGAGAATAAGCCAGTTTGAGGTACATAGCCTGGAAGTGGAAAGCGGGGTGTCGGCCCAACCCGTCGGGGATGAAGAAACCATTCGGGGCGCAACCACGCGGGCCGAAGCGGTACTCAAGGCAATGCCACAGACCGATTGGGGCGTCGGGATTGAGGGCGGAGTAGTCCAGCATCAAACTATGCTAATGACCACTGCCTGGTGTGTTATCCGTGACCGCCTGGGTAATATCTCATTTGGTGGAGGCTTGATGTTACCATTACCACCAGCTATTGTGCGTGACCTGGAGACTGGCTTGGAGCTTGGCGATGCTACAGACCGCCTTTACAGGGTGCAGGGCAGCAAAAGAGCGGGCGGAGTAGTGGGGCATCTCAGCAAGGGGTTAGAAACCCGTCAACAGGCTTACGAAAGTATCTTTACCTACGCTTTGGTAAAATTTTTGAACCCGGAAATTTATGAATTGGGGAGTGTTTCAGAATGAGTATTATATTTCAAATTGCGGTTTACTTTTTGGATTTCATTTTGCTGATGATGTTTGTGGCTTTTATTATGTCGTGGATTGACCCCACCCGGCGGTTTGGCATCACCCGTTTTGCCTTCGATGTGGTTGACCCAATAGTTGACCCTATTCGCAAAATAATTCCGCCCATCGGTTTCTTCGATGTGTCGTTTATTATCGCCTTTATTTTGCTGAGGGTGGTGATTGGTTTTCTGGAAAGCACAGGCGGTGGGGTTCGCTCTATTATTTAAAGAAAATCCCCTTCCCAACCTAGTGCAGAAACACAAAAGGTGTTATGGAAAGAGGGACTTAACTCCCTCTCCCATTCGGTGGGAGAAGCCCGCTTACGGGCGGGGTGAGGGATCGTTTTAGATTGCTTCTTTCTCAAAATGCAGTCAGGAGTAGGTCAAAGAAACCCTCACCCCAACCCTCTCCCTTAAAAAGGTAGAGGGAGTAAAGCCCGTTCCTTGCACAACATGTTCTGTGGAAATGCACTAGGGAAGGGGGTTAGGGGGTTAGGTCAACCCAGCCCCGCCAGCCACCGCCGCACACTTTGGGTATTGGGATGGTTCTCCCCTAATTTCTCCCGTAAAATTGCCAAGGCGCGTTCCATGTTACGGCGGGCCTCTGCGATATTACCTTCTTCCTCTGCCACAACCCCTAACGACCATAGGCTTATAGCCACATCGGGATGCTCTTTACCAAAAGCTTTTTCCCGGATGGCAAGGGCTTTCTCTAAATAAACTTTGGCGTTAGGGAGGTCGCCCAAATCCCGGAGCAGCAGCCCCAGGTTGTTGTAGCGGATTGCCACAGTTGGATGGTCAGTGCCATAAACCTTTTCGTCAATGGCAATTGCTTTGTCGAAATAAATTCTAGCGTTAGAGAGGTCGCCCAAATCCTGGAGTAGCAGCCCCAGGTTGTTGTAGCGGATTGCCACAGTTGGATGGTCAGTGCCATAAACCTTTTCGTCAATGGCAAGGGCTTTTTCACTATAAATCCTGGCGTTAGGGAGGTCGCCCAAATCCTTGAGCAGTAGCCCCAGGTTGTTGTAGTCGGTTGCTACATTGGGATGGTCAGTGCCATAAACCTTTTCGTCAATGGCAATAGCTTTCTCTAAATAAATTCGGGCGTTGGTGAAGTCGCCCAAATCCTTGAGCAGTAGCCCCAGGTTGTTGTACCAGACCGCCACAGTTGGATGGTCAGTCCCTAACGTTTTTTCGCCGATGGCAATAGCTTTGTCATAATAAATACGGGCGGCGGGGAGGTCGCCCAAATCCTGGAGCAGCCCCCCCAGGTTGTTGTAGCGGATAGCCACAGTTGGATGGTCAGCCCCTAACGTCTTTTCACCAATGGCAATGGCCCGTTGAAAAAGGTCGAGGGCAGTCTGGTAATCAGCGCGCCCTTGCAGGTATAGCCCGGCCTGATTGAGGATATATCCGATTGCTTCCGGCTCTATTTCCAGTCTTTCGACTTCTTCGGTGACGAACAGGGCGTGGGGCAAGACCGGGGCGTATTCGGCCCAGGTGCGGTAGTCCTGAATATTATTGGGGGAGGCGGCGTTGATGAGGCGGATAGCGAAACCTAACCCCACCCGCAAGCGGGTACCCGCCCCCTTCCCTAGCAAGGAAGGGGGAGTTAAAGTTCCTTCTTCCCCAACCTGACCCCCGACCCCCAACCCCTGACTCCCTTCCCTGATTACCATTTGCAGGAGGCGATGGACGGAGAAGCTCTGGTTGTCCTGGTTGAGTTCCACCAGCGAATATTGTTGCAAGGTGGCGAGGGTTTTGCTGAAGCTGCGTTTTTTGGCAGCGGCTATGGATAGGGCTTCGGGCAGTTCCTCGGCGTTATTCAGGAACATATTTATGGGGATATTGTCGGGGGCGAGCCAGGCGCAGAGGCTCAAAAGGTCGGTGGCTTCGGTGGGTAAATCTTTCAGGGAGATTTGCCAGGTACTGCTGATGGTGTCATTGTGGTGGTTGGTGGTAAGTTTGCCTTCCTCCAACAGGGCCAGCTTTTGTTGCTCGAAGTCTGCCAGATATTCGGCGAAGGTGATAATTTTATTCTGGGCCAGATATGCCCCAGCGTGTTCGAGGGCCAGAGGCAGGTAGCCCAATTTCTCGGCTAGTTGGGCGGCCCCCGCTTTGTCAGTGCGTTTGGTGCGTTTGAGCAGAAATTTCACGGCCTGGGGTTTGTCCCAGGTCTTGAGGGCGAGGGAGTCGGCGTAACCGTCCCAAACCTGCCAGCGCGAGGTAATCAGGATTTGGCCCTGCCCGCCCTTTGGACAGTAATCTTGCAAATCTTCGGGCCGATTGACGTTATCATAGACCAGCAACCAGCGTCCAGCCTGGGTTTCCAGAAACTCAAGGGCTTTCTTTATTGCGACTGGCTGTTCCTGCCCCTCTGCTATCAGGCCGAGTTTTACGGCCAGTTTCTCAAGGTCGGCTTTCAGGTTAGTGGGTTCCTCGGCGTTCACCCACCAGACCAGCGACAGTTTGTGGGCCTGTCGGTAGGCATGCTCCACCGCCAGTTGGGTTTTGCCGACCCCGCCCAGCCCGGCAATCGCCTGATTTATTACGCGGGTCTGCTGGTTTTCCAGGGCTTTTTCCAGTTCGGTCAACAGGTTCTCGCGCCCGGTGAAGTTGGGGTTACGATTGTGGAAGAAGTTGTGGTAGGGGGGGAGCTTGCCGGAGGGTCGGGCCTCGAAGGTGCGTTTCTGCCCCAACTTTTCCTCTATTTCGCCTAGCTTCAGGCGGGCATCCTCAATTTGAATTTTGATATGGGCGGGGACATTCAATGAACCATAAGCGGCGGCCTGTTCTTCCAGAATGTTCAGGCGGTCTTGGGTACTTTTCAGTTGTTTTAGAAGGCTGTCACGTTCGGCATCAATCATAGTGTAACCTTGTAGCGACAAATAATAGCACCAATGGTCAAGGGGGCGGGTTGGATTTTTGTTATTATAACGCAAAATGCGGTTGTCAGTTGTCGGTCGTCGGTTGTCGGGGGGAAATTCGTAGGGGCGGGGTCTCCCTGCCCGGTATTGGGAACGAATCCCGTAGGGGCGGGGTCTCCCTGCCCGGTATTGGGAACGAATCCCGTAGGGGCGGGGTCTCCCCGCCCGGTATTGCGATGATTTATCGGACGACGGAGCGTCCTCCTACGAAATCTTGTTCCCCCTTCCCTGTAAAGGAAGGGGGCTAGGGGGTTAGGTTTACAACCGGGTTTCAAACCATTCTTTAATCCGGCGGAGTCGCCCGATACGGTGGTCGGGAGTGCCGTTGCGGGAGAGATTGTGGCTCTCGTTGGGGGTTCGTACCAGCTCCACCTCACAGCCGTGACGCTTCAGAGCAAAATAAAACTCCTCGGCTTGCTCAATCGGACAACGGAAATCGGCCTCACTATGCAGCATCAGCAAGGGGGTTTTGCACTTGTTGGCGTGGGCCATTGGCGAACGCTCCCAGATACGCGGATTCGACCAAATATCACCCTCAAACTCCGACTCCACAAAACTAAAACTGATGTCCGAAAGAGTATACATCGTCAGCATATTGCTAACACAACGTTGGGTCAGGGCCGCCTTAAACCTATCGGTGTGGGTCACAATCCAGTTGGTTAGATAGCCGCCATAACTCCCGCCCGTCACCCCCAACCGCGCCGTATCCACATAACCCAACCCAATCACATAATCCAGAGCCGCCATTACATCATCATAATCATGATGACCCCAATCGTTGTAAATCGCCGCCCCAAAATCGTGTCCATAACTGACGCTGCCACGCGGATTAGTGAACAACACCACCTGACCCTGCCCCGCCAGCGTCTGAAACTCCAGATTAAAACTATGCCCATAGGCGGTGTGCGGCCCGCCGTGAATCTCTAGCACTAGCGGATACTTTTTGGCCTTATCGAAAGCGGGCGGCAGCATAATCCAGCCCTCAATCTCGCAAGTCCCATCCACACTCGGCACGCGAATCGTTTGGGGCTCGGCTATATAATAATTCGCCAGCCAGCTATCGTTTAAAGTGGTCAGCCGCTCCAGGCTATTGCCGGAAAGCGACAACAGGAAAATATCGCCGGGAATCTGGGGGGTAGCGGAGGAAAAAGCCACCTGCCCCGCCCCAAAGCTATAGGCATAAATATGGCCGTTGCCAGTGAAAGGCGTGGGGTCAGCCGAACCGTCGCGGGGGACGCGGAACAGCTTCATACTGCCATCGCTACAGGCCGCAAAATAAATCTCGGCACTATCGGCACTCCAGACCGGGGGAGTCTCGCCAAAGGCCCGCAAATCCGAGTTCAACATATTACCCAATGGACGGTCTAGCCCCAACGACAAACAAACGGCCTCGCCCGCCTTGCCATCCGCCTCAATATCGAGCTTCCAGAGGCGCGGCTGCTCCATAAACGAACCATCTTTGGGATTAGTATGGGCCACAAAAGCAATCGTCTTGCCATCGGGCGACCAGGCGGGACTCCCGGCAGGGCCAAAACTGGTAGTTAACTTCTCAAAAGTGGTCTCGGCGGCATACAAATCCACCAGCCACAAATCGCTGATACAGGTGAAATCGGCCTGTTGCTGGTTGCGGGTGGAACTAAACACCACCTTGTGCCCGTCGGGGGAGGCGGTCGGCTGGCTGACGTTAAACGGCCCGCTGGTTAGCTGGCGGGGGGCCACTCCCGGCGCGGCGGTGTCCAGCAGCCAGAGTTGGCTATGCGAATCGCCCGGTATCAGGCTGGGGCGACCATCCGCCCGCATGTGCAGCCGCTCGAACTTGACGGGCTGCCCAAAGACCCGCTTGGCTTCTTCCTCGGCGGTCTGTTTCTCACGTTTGGCCTCGGCGGTTTCGGGCAAGTGCCAGTTGGCAGCCTTCTCCGCGCTATCGGGCGTGTCCAGCAGCAACAGCAGGTGGCGATTATCTGGTAGCCAACTAACCCACGAAACGCCCGTCTGGAAGGTCGTCAACTGGGCCGCCTCGCCCGCCGCCGCCAAATCCAACAAATAGACCTGCCGTTTGACCTCATCGCCTCCCCGGTCTGACAAAAAAGCCAGCTTTGTGCCATTAGGCGACAGGCGCGGGTTGGCATCCCGGCGCGGCCCGTTGGTTAGCTTGCGGCTCTTTTTGCTGGAGACATCCAGTTGCCAGATTTCGCCCTGATAGCTGTTTTTCTCGCGGTTAATATAATAGAGGTCGTAGAAAATCTGTTGCGCGTCCGGCGACAACTGCACCTCGCCCAGAAATAATACTTTGGTTAAATCTTCGGGTTGTAGGGTTTGCGACTCTTTTGTCATATTTTTTCCTCTCCTTTTCCCCTAATTTTAGGGCAATTCAAAATCCTGTCAATCGATTGTCGGTTGTCAGAGGGGAAATCTAAAACACACCTAACCCCTTTCTGGAAGGATGAGGGATGGAAAGGGAATTCGTAGGAGGACGCTCCGCCGTCCGATGATTTTCGCATTCCGTACCAGCACGATGCAGCGTGTCCGGGATCAGTGGGAAAATATTCACAAAGAAACAGAAAGGGGGCGGGGGGCTGTGGGGGGAATAATGACACGCGGGAATAAATCCCCGCGCTGAGAGGGCCTACGTTTTCAACACATGAATTTTCCGCTAAATAATCCCAATAGTCAGGTTATAGGCTCTTTTAGCCCGGTGATTTATTACCGGGTAATCTTTTGGAAGGGCGAAGAAAATCTAAAATCAGGGCATCTTTGTAGGGGCGTGGTCTCCGCGCCCTCTTTCCAGGGGAGAAGCCAGCTTACGGGCTAGGGGTCGGAGGTTAGGGAGAAAGAAACCCTCACCCTAGCCCTCTCCCAGGAGGAGAGGGAACAATTCTTCGTACGGGCGGTTTTGTTCCCTCTCCCTTGTACTCAGGGAAGAAGCCAGCTTACGGGCTAGGGTGAGGGGGTTGTTTGAGTTAATCCCCCGCCTTTTTTTATTACCTGAATATCCAAACCCCTCTGGGGATTAATGTGGATTCGGGTTGGACTACCGCAAGACTTACGGTGACAAAAGCGGGTCTCAATCCCCTGCGAGGATTAGCGACCTTTCAGAGGTCTACCCTATATTCCAGCCCATTGTCAAGCCCTTCCCAAAACCATTTTAATGCCTTCACGCAAAATTTACGTAAACATATTTTTCTGTGATTACAAAGAAAAAAGGGCGGTTCGCGAACCGCCCCTACGAATTCCCGCATCCCATAGGAGCAGTCTCCATCCTGCGATGGTTTATCGGGCGACAGACATCGGACGATGGAGCGTCCTCCTACGAAATCTTGTTCCCCCTTCCGCCTGCCCCTCCTGTACTCAGGGGGGTGCTAGGGAAGGGGGCCAGGGGGTTAGGTCTACCCGTTACTTTTTCTTGCCGGGACGAGTGCCACCTTTGCTTGGGGGTGAGACTTTGCTACTGCCGCCACCTGTATTACTGGGGGGCGAGACTTTGCTACTACCGCCGCCCGTGTTGCTGGGCGGGCTAACCTTGCTACCACTGGGAGCCTGAGTTTTGCTGGGCGAACTGGAACTTGAGCCGCTACTGCTGCCGGGCCGACTGCTGCCCTTGCTGCCGGAACTCACCGGGGGCTTCACATAGCCGCTCGAACCAATGCGGGTTGAACCTTTGCTGACAATCGGTGGCTCGGATTTAACTTTGGTAGCGGTCGTATCACCCGGTTTGTAACTGGTGTAGCTATAATTCGGGTTCGAGACCGGGCGCGGGGCTTGCGGCACATAAACCACCCCACCCGTATTGTAAATCCGAGTGGTGTAAACGGGCGGGTAACTATAACCATAATGACCGGGGCGGTCAAATAACCACAACCAGAAAAACGGATTGTTGGCGATACTATAGTGTGGCTGATTATTAACATAAACGATTTGTTGCTGTGGCGGGGTTGGTGGCGTTTCTGGCACGGTTATGCCATCCGCTACCAGCACCATACTGGCGGTTTCGACCTGACAATCATCTACCGTCAGATATTTTTTCTTAACCTGAAAAGTTTTGCCATCCAGTCCACCCGGTAGACTGGCCTCTACCTCATATTCGTTAATATCAAGGTTATCCAGCGAATAATTTCCGTCAGCGTCGGCTTTGACCGAAACCGGGTCTTTTCCGGCGGTGGTCAGCGTCAGGGTCGCCGGAACAGGCTGCAAACCTTTGGCCTCATCCGATACCGCCAGAATTTGCCCGCTAACCTGACCCTTACCATCACAAGCGGCAGCATCGTTGGTTTCAAAATCCCCATCACTACTACCACTAACAACCCCTGCTACCGGGGTAGCTGGCTTTACCGTAGGCGAAGAATCCCCACAAGCCGCCAATAATAGCGAAAGAATTACTAATATTGCCAGAGGTGCATACCAACGCATCTTTACCGATTTCTTTGTTTGAACTATTCCCGACTTACCAGAAGCCGTATTACTTTCCATTTAATTACCTTTTCTTTATCATTTCATTAAAGCGTGATTCTTTAAAAAATCACCATCCAGCATTATTCCATACGAAAAAATAAAGCGGCGAGTTTCGAGATTCGTCTTAGATGGCAACAAGGACTATACTTTGTAGTACGTACTACTCACTACTTCTATTAGAATCTTTATGATAGAGTAAATTGCTTCCAGTGAAACACTGCCAACTTAGGGAGGAAACATAGCTAAATGTTAACTGAGTCTCGTTTTATTAGAGCCTGCCGTCGCCAGACAACCGATACGACCCCCATCTGGTTTATGCGACAAGCAGGGCGTTATATGCCGGAATACCGCGCCATTCGCGAAAAAGTTACGATGCTTGAAGCGATTCGCTCTGCCGACCTTGCCCACGAAATTACCATGCAGCCCATCAACGCCTTTAATCTGGATGCCGCCATTATCTTTGCCGATATTCTGACCCCGCTCATCGGGATGGGCATTAGTTTGGATTTCCTTAAAGGCGAAGGCCCGCATATTGACAACCCTTTGCGCCGCACCAGCGATATTGACCGTTTGGCGACCCCGCCCGCCGAGGAAACCATGCCCTTTGCCCTGTCAGCTATCCGCCAGACCGTCGCCGATTTAACCCCCCGCAACATCCCCTTAATCGGCTTCTGTGGCGCGCCCTTCACCCTGGCGAGTTATGCCATCGAAGGAGGCGGCTCTCGCAACTATGAGCATACCAAAGGGATGATGTACAGCGAGCCCGCCGCCTGGAAACGCCTGATGGAACGGGTTGTGACCGTCCTGAGCGATTTCCTGGCAAAACAGGTGGAGGCTGGCGTGTCGGCCCTGCAAATTTTCGACTCGTGGGTCGGGGCGGTAGGCCCTCGCGATTATGCCAAATTTGTGGCCCCCTACACCAAACAGCTAATCGAGGCGGGTCAAAAGACCGGCGTTCCGGTGATTTACTTTAGCACTGGCACCGGGACAATGCTCGACCAGATTACGGCTCTGGGTAGCGATGTCGTTAGTATTGATTGGCGGATGGGGGTAGACAAAGCCTGGAGCGAGATTGGCTATGACAAGGCCATTCAGGGCAACCTTGACCCCTTGCTCTTATTTGCCCCCTGGCGCGAGGTTCAGGCTAACACCGACGCGATTTTAGCCGAAGCCAACGGGCGGCCCGGTCATATTTTCAACCTGGGGCATGGCATCCTGCCGGGGACTCCGGTTGAAACGGTGCGCCGCTTAGCCGATTATGTCCACGAAAAGGCCGCCAGACTGGAGCAGGTAGCCCTATGACCGTAGCAATCGCCGAACCACCTATTGGGGTGCTGTTGATGGCCTATGGTAGCCCCGAAAGCCTGGACGACCTGCCGGGCTATCTGTCGGACATTCGTAGCGGGCGCACCACCAACCGACTTGTTATGAACGAAATGGTCAATAACTATCGGCTGATTGGCGGCAAATCCCCCCTGCTGGAAATCTGTCGTCAGCAAGGCGCAGCACTAGAGGCTCTGTTAAATCAGGGGTCAGGTCAGCGTTATAAAGTATATTTAGGGATGCGCCACTGGTCGCCCTGGATTGAAGAAACCGTGCGCGACATGATTAACGACGGCATCACCCAGGCGGTGGCGATTGTGCTGGCTCCCCACTTTAGCAACCTCAGTATCGGCAAGTATCACCACAAAGTTGAGGCCGGACTTGAGATGTTTGACGGCAATATCAATTTTGAGTTTGTGGATAGCTATCACAACGCCCCTAAATATATTCAGGCTCTGGTCAACCGGGTGCATGATGGCCTGTCGCGCTGGCCCGAAGCGGAGCGCAACCAGGTGCATGTGGTGTTCTCGGCTCATAGTCTGCCCGTCCGCATCCTCAGTACGGGCGACCCCTATCAAGACCAGCTTTTTGAAACGGCCAGACTGGTAGCGGAGGGGGCCGGGCTGAAACAAAGCCAATGGAGTTGGAGTTACCAGAGTGCCGGACGTACCCCCGAACCCTGGCTTGGCCCCCAAATCGAGAAATATATTCCAGAGTTAGCCGAAAAGTGTATCAAAAACGTTATAAGTATCCCGGTGGGTTTCGTTTCCGACCACGTTGAGATATTATTTGATATTGACATCAAAGCCCAAAAAGCCGCTCAGGAAAGCGGGGTGCGCCTCGAACGTCCCCCCGCCCTGAACACCGACCCCCTTTACATCGAAACCCTGGCCGATTTGGTTAAAGCCAAAAGTCAAAAGTCGAAAGTCTAAGGTTGAAATAAAGAGGGAATCTCGTAGGGGCGGTTCGCCTGTCCCTCCTGTACTCAGGGGGATGAACCGCCCGGTATTAGGGAATTTCCCGTAGGAGCAGGCTCTGGCCTGCGATATTCATCGGACGACGGAGCGTCCTCCTACGAATTGTATATGAGGTCAAAATGGCGCGAGTGGTTATAATCGGCGGTGGAATTACCGGACTGGCGGCGGCCTGGGAACTACAGAAAAACGGCGTAGATTATACCTTGCTGGAAGCCTCGGAGCGGCTGGGCGGTAAAATCAAAACCGAGCAGGTAGACGGCTTCATTCTGGAAGGGGCGGCGGATTCGTTTCTGGGACAGCAAAAGCCCTGGGCCTGGCAATTCTGTCAGGAGCTTGGCCTGACTGACCGCATGATTGGCACAAATGAACAGCAGCGCAACGTCTACGTTTTGCAGGATGGCAGATTACAGCTTATGCCGCGTGGGATGCGCCTGATTATTCCCGCTGACCCCGACGGCTTGCTCGAATCGGAACTACTCACCGAGGAAGGCAAACGGCGGATGCTGGCTGAGACCGAAGTACCACCCCGCACCGAGCAGGGCGACGAAAGTTTGGGTTCGTTTATTCGCCGCCGCTTTGGGCAAGAAGCTCTGGACGTGTTTGGCGAGCCGTTACTGGCGGGAATTTACGTGGGCAACCCCGAAACCCTCAGCATGCAAGCGACTTTCCCCAACTACCTGAAGATGGAAGAAAAATACGGCAGCCTGATTAACGGTTTTCAGAATACCCCCGTGCCAACTCCTACCGCCGATATGCCCAAAACGGTTTTTGTCTCCTTCCGCAACGGCATGAGCGAGTTTATCGAGGGAATTCGAGCCAAACTGACGGGCGATATTCGGCTTAACCAGAAAGTCAGCCATATCTCACTAGACAAGGTGGTGCATCTAGCCAGTGGCGAGAAAATTCAGGCCGAGGCGATTGTGCTGACCACTCCGGCCTATGTCACCAGAGAACTTGTGGCAGAGCTTTCGCCAGAACTCGCCAGAGGTTTGCGGGAAATCCGTACCATCAGTTCGGCGACGGTTTCGCTGGGCTTCAAGGCCGACGAAATAAATTACCCGTTAGATGGCTTCGGTTTTGTGGTGTCCAGCAAAGAGCCAACCCATCTGGTGGCCTCAACCTGGAACAGCACCAAACTTGCCGGACGCGCCCCCGCTGGTCATGTTTTAATGCGGGTGTTCCTGGGCGGACATCGCGGCGAGAGTGACGTTTTCCTCAATGATGCTGAAATTATTGCCCTGGCGCGGGCTGAAATTAAGAAGGCGATGGGCATTACCGCCAGCCCGGTGCTGACCCGCATCTATCGCTGGATTAACGCCAACACCCAATACGAGGTCGGGCATTTCGAGCGGGTCGCCCGTTACAAGGGCTATTGCCCACCCTGGCTGTTACTGACAGGCGCGTCTTACGATGGGGTTGGTATTCCCGATTGCGTGCGGCAGGGTCGCGCCACCGCCCGCCAAGCCCTTGAGGTACTTTAGTGGTCGGTCGTCGGTTGTCGGTTGGAAATCCAAAATCCGATTCCCGTAGGAGGATGCTCCGTCATCCGATGTTCGTCCGGCGATAAATCATTGGACGACAGATATTGGAATTCCCGTAGGGGCGGGGTCTCCGCGCCCTGCGATGTTCGTCCGGCGATAAATCATCG
>Ga0209511_1001636_pt1 | contig 19370 bp, 16 predicted proteins | sample SSSSmetaG_FD_184141 | JGI IMG/M metagenome (GOLD analysis project Ga0209511, IMG submission 184141) | Glacier valley bacterial and archeal communities from Borup Fiord, Nunavut, Canada, to study Microbial Dark Matter (Phase II) - ​SSSS... | ecosystem: Environmental > Aquatic > Freshwater > Ice >...
CACGGCGCGCCACGTAGGCCAGCCCGCCGCCGGCCGGCAAAAGTCCGACGCCGACCTCGACGAAGCCCATGTAGCTTTCCATCGCCGCCACGCGTTTGTGCGTGTAGAGCGCGAGCTCGCAGCCACCGCCGAGCGCGATGCCGCGAAACGCCGAGACCACCGGTACCGCCGCGTAGCGAATGCGCAGCATCAGGTCCTGCAGCTTTTTCACCTCTGGCGCGATGCCTTTGGCGCCACTCTTCATGAAAACCGGCATCAGCGCCTCGAGGTTGGCGCCGGCGGAAAACACGTCGTCGGGCGACCAGATCACCAGGCCACGGTAGTCGGCTTCGGCATGCTCGAGTGCCTTCGTCAGCCCCTCGACCACGGCGGGACTGATGAGGTGGAGCTTGGCCGTGATGCTTGCGATCAGCACCTCCCCGTCGTTCGACCAGACCCGCACCTCGTCGTTCTTCCACACCTCGGTGCCCGACTTCAGCGGCACGGGCGCATCGGCGCCGAGAACGCTCTCGCGGAAGGCCTGGCGCTGATAGACCGGCAGCGTGCTCGGTGCCACGAAGCGCGCGTGCGCGGCGCTCCACGAGCCTTCGGGCCGATGCGGGCCACCGTTGTTGGCGACGGCGCCTTCGAACACCCAAGCCGGCAGCGGCGCCGCACTCAGCGCCTTGCCGGCGTCGATGTCTTCCTTCACCCATTGCGCCACCTGCTTCCAGCCCGCCGCCTGCCAGAGTTCGAACGGGCCCTGGCTGGCGCCAAACCCCCAGCGCATCGCGAAGTCGATGTCGCGCGCGCTATCGGCCACTTCAGCCAAGTGCACGGCGGCGTAGTGGAAGCTGTCGCGCAGGATCGCCCACAGGAATTGCGCCTGCGGGTTCTTCGAATCGTGAAGCAACTTGAGCCGTTCGGCCGGGGCCTTTTTCAAAATGCGCGCGACGATCTCGTCGGCTTTGCCACCACCGGCCACGTAACTGCCGCTCGCAACATCCCAGCGCAGGATGTCCTTGCCGACCTTCTTGTAGAAACCGGCACCGCTCTTCTGGCCGAACGACTTCGCATCGATCATCGTGGTGAGCACGGCGGGCGTGGCGTAGCTTGCGTAGAACGGGTCGTTTGTCTGGTCGGGGCCGAGGTTGTCTTGCAGCGTCTTGATCACGTGGGCCATCGTGTCCAGACCCACGACGTCGGCGGTGCGGAAAGTGCCCGAGCTGGCACGACCGAGCTTCTTGCCGGTGAGGTCGTCGACCACGTCGTACGTGAGGCCGAAGTTCTCGGCCTCCTTCATCGTCGCCAACATGCCGGCGATGCCGACGCGGTTGGCGATGAAGTTCGGCGTGTCTTTTGCGCGCACCACCGACTTGCCGAGCGCCGTCGTCACGAAGGCTTCGAGCTGGTCGAGGATTTCGGGCTCGGTGGTCGGTGTGGCGATCAGCTCCACCAGCGCCATGTAGCGCGGCGGGTTGAAGAAGTGGATGCCGCAGAACCTGGGCTTGATCGCTTCGGGCAATACCTCCGAGAGTTGGGTGATGCTCAGGCCCGAGGTGTTGCTCGCCACGATCGCATGCGGCGCGATGCTCGACGCGACCTTGGTGTAGAGCTCGAGCTTCCAGTCCATGCGCTCGGCGATGGCCTCGATGATCAGGTCGCAGCCGGCGAGCTTGGCGAGGTCGTCTTCGTAATTCGCCTGTTCGATCAACGCCGTGTCTTCGGGCACGCCGAGCGGCGCGGGCTTGAGCTTCTTCAGCCCTTCGACGGCCTTGGCGACGATGCCGTTCTTCGCCGCATTGGAAGACAGGGCCGCTGCGCCGTCTTTGTCCTTGGCGGGAAGATCGAACAGGATCACGGGCACCCTGCAATTGACGAGATGCGCGGCAATCTGCGCGCCCATGACGCCGGCGCCGAGCACTGCGACCTTGCGAACGTTGAATCGGTTCATCGGAGTTCCCGGACAGTTATTCGACACGCGACCAGGTCTGCGTGCGGCCGAAGACGGCCAAGCCGATAAAGCCACGCACGTCGAGCCTGGCGCCGCCGTCGACCAGTTTGAGCTTGCTCTTGTAGACCTTGCCATTGTTGGGATCGAGGATCTCGCCGCCTTCGTACGCGGCCTTGTCGTCGACGCTCTGCTTCATGTTTTTGATGATCGTCATGCCGAGCACCGGCTTGTCTTTTCGGTCATCGGTGCAGTCCTTGCAGACGGCGTCCTTCGGTGCATCGGGATCGACGATCTTCTCCACCTTGCCCGAGAACACGCCACCGCTTTCGCTGATGCGAACGAGCGATTTATCCTTCTTGGTGCCGTCGTCGACGGTCTTCCACAAGCCCACCGGCGACGTGGCCTGGGCCAACGCAGCACTCGCGCCGAAAGCGAGCGTGAACGCGAGCACGGCATGGCGAACGGAAAGATTCATGGTGTGTCTCCTGTCGTGGTCAGGGTTCAGAACAAGGCGGCCTCGAAGTCCATCATCGGCGCTGCACCGGCCCTTGCGGTGCGGATCAGTGTCGCCGTTTCCGGCAGCAGCTTGGCGAAGTAGAAGCGCGCGGTGCCGAGCTTGGCCGCGTAGAACGGGTCGCCCCCACCCTGCTTGGCCAGGGCCACCTTGGCCATGCGCGCCCACATGTAGGCGAAGACGAGGTGGCCGACCACGCGCAGGTAGTCGACCGCGGCGGCGCCCACTTCGTCGGGGTTCTTGATGGCCTTCATCCCGATCTCGGTGGTGAGCTTCGTGACCTTCTCGCCCAGATCGGCAAGCGGGTTGACGAACTCCTGCATCGCTTCGTCGGTTCCTTCTTCCTCGACGAACTCGGCAATGATCTTGCCGAACTTCTTCATCTTGGCGCCGTTGTCGCCGAGGATCTTGCGGCCCAGCAGGTCGAGCGACTGGATCGTGTTCGTGCCCTCGTAGATCATGTTGATTCGAGAGTCGCGCACGAACTGCTCCATGCCCCACTCGCGGATGTAGCCGTGGCCGCCGAACACCTGGAGGCACTGCGAGGTGGCGTTCCACGCGTTGTCGGTGAAGAAAGCTTTCACGATCGGCGTGAGCAATGCGACGAGATCGGCGCACTCGGCGCGCTCGGCCTCGTCGGTGCTTGCCACTTCGCGGTCGAGCAGGAGCGTGGTGTACACGGCGAGCGCGCGGCCGCCCTCGGCATAGGCACGCGCGGTCAACAGCATCTTCCGCACGTCGGGGTGCACGAGGATCGGGTCGGCCGGCTTGGTCGGTTCCTTGATGCCCGAGAGCGAACGCATCTGCAGGCGGTCTTTCGCGTAAGCAGCGGCATTCTGGTAGGCCACTTCGGTCAACCCGAGCGACTGCATGCCGACGCCCAGGCGCGCCGCGTTCATCATCACGAACATCGCCGGCAGGCCCTTGTTCGGCGCACCGACGAGCGTGCCTTCCGCGTTCTCGAGAACCATCTGCGCAGTCGCGTTGCCATGGATGCCCATCTTGTGCTCGAGGCCACCGCACCAGATGCCGTTGCGTTCGCCGATCGAACCATCGGCCGCGACCTTGAACTTCGGCACGGCGAAGAGCGAAATGCCCTTCGAGCCGCTCGGCGCATCGGGCAGCCGAGCGAGCACGAGGTGGAGGATGTTCTCGGCGAGATCGTGCTCGCCCGCGCTGATGAAGATCTTGTTGCCGGTGAGCTTGTACGTGCCGTCAGGCTGAGGTTCGGCCTTGGTGCGCAGCATGCCGAGATCGGTGCCGCACTGCGGCTCGGTGAGGCACATCGTGCCGGTCCACACGCCGCTGGTGAGCTTGTCGAGGTAGAGCTTCTTCTGTTCTTCGGTGCCGTGCGTGTGCAGGCATTCGTAGGCGCCGTGAGAAAGCCCTGGGTACATCGCCCAGGCCTGATTGGCCGAATTGAGCATTTCGTAGAAGCACTGGTTCACGACGTGCGGCAAGCCCTGGCCGCCATAGGCCGGGTCGCAGCTCAGCGCCGGCCAACCGCCCTCGACGTACTGCGCATACGCTTCCTTGAAGCCCTTGGGCGCGGTGACCTCGTGCGTGCTCTTGTCGAGCGTGCAGCCCTGCTCGTCACCCACGGCGTTGAGCGGCGCAAGCACCTCGCTGGCGAACTTGCCGCCTTCCTCGAGAACAGCGTCGATGGTCTCGGCATCGATGTCGGCGTGCTTCGGCAGGCCCTTCAGCGTGCTCACGACATCGAGCACCTCGTGCATGACGAAGCGCATGTCGCGCAGCGGCGGGGTATAGGAAGGCATGGGCGATGTCCTTGGATGAGAGGAAAGAAGAATGCGGGTCGGATTCAGCTGTGCTTGCGGGCGCTTCGCGGCACGACCGCCCAGTGCGAAACGACGCGCTCGAAGGCGGCACGCGCGCGCCCTTCGGCACCGGCGTGGCGAAGAAACCGGGCGTCGTGGTGCAGCGCGAGAATCAGGCCGTGCACTTCGAACAGCAGCTGTTCGGCGTCGGTATCGGCGCGCAGATGGCCTTCGGCGACGGCGGCGCGGATGGCGCGCCCGAGCGCGCCCTGCCACGTGCGCACCATGGTGACGAGCGCATCGCGCACCGGCCCGGGCCGGTCGTCGAACTCGACCGCACCGCTGATGTAGATGCAGCCCGAATCGATCTCGACCGAGACGCGCTTGAGCCAGCGATCGAACAGCGCACGCAGCCGCGGCAGGCCGCGCGGGGCCTTCAGGCCCGGCTTGAACACCTCGTCTTCGAAGCGCGTGTGGTACTCACGCACGACAGAAATCTGCAGCTCTTCGCGCGAGCCGAAGTGCGCGAACACGCCCGACTTGCTCATCCCCGTCACCTCGGCCAGTGCCCCGATCGACAAGCCTTCGAGGCCGATGTGCGAAGCCAGACCGAGGGCAGCGTCGAGAATCGCGGCGCGCGTCTGTCGGCCTTTCAGGAGGGCGCGGGGCGCTTGCCCGTCGGCAATCGGCAGGGTCTTATCTTCGGAATCGAGGACGTATGAAGTCAAGTGCGATGACCGGAACAGCGCTCGAAGGAATAAACGAACGATCGTGCTATTTTGCAGGAAAGGCGGGCCGTCAGCGACGTCGGGGTCGCTCTAGGTCGGCCGCTCTAGGCGTGCTTCGTGGAAGGGTGAACGCATGAAGATCGCCGTCGTCGGGCTCGGCGCGGTCGGCGGCTTGATGGCCAGCCGGCTTGCCGAGGCTGGACACGCAGTGACGGCGATCGCGCGCGGCGCCACGCTGGCGCGCGTGCGCGAGCACGGCCTGACGATCGAAGCAGCGGGGCGCACACGCACGGTTGCCGTTGCCGTGACCGACGACGCGGCCGCCGCCGGCCCGCACGAGCTGGTCGTGATCGCCCTGAAGGCTCCGTCGCTGCTAGCCGCTGCCGACTCGATCGCACCGCTGCTCGGGCCCGACAGCGTGCTCCTGCCGGCGATGAATGGCGTGCCTTGGTGGTTCATGCCGGCAGCAACCGCGTTCGCATCGGACGCTCCGCTCGAAAGCGTCGACTCCGGTGGTCGATTGCTTGTGAGCTTGCCGCTTGTGCGGGTGCTCGGCTGCGTCGTGCACTTCACCTGCTCATCGCCGGAGCCGGGCGTCGTGCGCCACGGCTTCGGCCAGAAGCTGATCGTGGGCGAGCCCACGGGGGGGTCGTCGGCTCGCGTGAGTGCGGTCTGCGAAGCGCTGGCCAGCGCCGGCTTCCAGGCCGAACCGAGTGCCGACATCCGCAGCGACGTCTGGTACAAGTTGTGGGGCAACATGACGATGAACCCGGTCTCGGCGCTCACCGGCGCACTGACCGACGCGATCGTCGACGACGCGCTGGTGCGCGAGTTCATCCTGCGCTGCATGGCGGAAGCGGCGGCGATCGGTGCGCGCATCGGCTGCCCGATCGCGCAGTCCGGCGAGGCGCGGCTGGCCGTGGCACGTGAGCTCGGAGGCTTTCGCACCTCGATGCTGCAAGACGCGCAGGCCGGCCGCGCGATCGAACTCGACGCACTCGTCAGCGCGGTGCACGAGATCGGCACGCGCGTCGGCGTCGCCGCGCCGAACATCGCGGCGCTGCTCGGCCTCACCCGGCTCATGGCACGCACGCGCGGCCTGTACGCGCCGTGACCGCCCCGCCCCGGCTTGAGCCCGGGAGCGCGATGCATTACGCTCGACGCTCATGGAAGTCCTCCAGCTCGATCTTTCCGGCCGCCCGCAAGCCTGGATCTCGGCCAGGGAAGCGGCCATCCTCTACGCCAGCGACGGCGTGGCCTGGACCCTCGGTGATCCGTTCCACGTGCTGCGGGGCGGCATGCAGCGTCGCACCGGGCTGCAATCACGCATCGAAGTGCACCCGATCATCGCGGTGCGTGGTGCCGTGCCGAGCCGAGCCTGGAGACGCACGCCGGCGCTCAGCAACCCCAAGCTCTTCACGCGCGACCGCCAGGTCTGCGCGTACTGCGCCGGCCGCTTTCACCTCGACGACCTGACCCGCGAGCACATCGTGCCCACGTCTCGCGGTGGCGCCGACTCGTGGATGAACTGCATCACCGCCTGCCGCGCGTGCAACGGCCACAAGGGCAATCGCCTGCCTGAAGAAGCGCGCATGTCACTGCACTACCTGCCTTACGTGCCGAGCCTGCACGAAGACATGATCCTGCGCGGCCGCCGCATCCTGGCCGACCAGATGGAGTTCCTGCTCGCCAGCGTGCCGAAGAACAGCCGCCTGTACCTGGGCTAGGCGCGCGCTGCGATCCGGCGCGCGGCGAACGCGTCGAGCGCATCACCGAGCGAGTCCAGCAACGTTGCACGAAGGCGCGGCCAAGCTGCACCGCCCTGCTCCACGAAACGCTGGTTCACCTCGAGCTCGATGCCGACGTAGCGCTCGGGCGAGTGGCGTCGGCGCATCGCCTGCGCGAGACCGTCGCTCTTGCCCAGATAGGGGTAGTTGCGCCGCAAGCGCAATGACGGGTCGTGCGTGCGCAGCGCCGCCAGCCAGTCGCTCGCGAAGTCGGCTTCTCCCGGGCGGCCCGGATCGTAGAGCAGACCGACGTCGGCCGTACGCACATGACCGTGCAGTTCCGGCGTGAAGCTGTGCGATGCGATGTGCACGACCCGCGGACCGGCTGCGACCGCTTGCGCGATGCCCGCTTCCGTGCGCCGGCGATGAGGGAAGTAGTGGCGCTCGAGGATGATGCGGCGCTCGGCCAGCGGCAAGCCGCGCGTTGCCTCGGAGAACAGATCGGGCGTGCCGACGGAGCGGTTCAGGTCGGCGAGCAGACGGGTGGTGGTGTCGAAGAAAAGCGGTGCGCCGAAGCGCTCGGCCATCTCTTCGGCCAAAGTCAGGGCGCCCGGGTCCCAGCCGCGATGCGTGGGCAGCAGATCCTCGTGGCCGTCGAACAGATGCCGGTAGGGTTCCGGTACCACGTTGCCTGCGTGCTCGCAGGTGACCACCAGTTTGTCGGAAGCGTACGAAGGATCAGGTCGGGCGGGCACCACTGCATTCTGTCAGCCGCCGAGCTGACGAGATCGCTCGTCAGCTGGCCACACCCGGTACCGTGCTGTCGCTCGACTGCTCGTCGACCGCCCCATCTTCTTCCGCCGCGCGGCGCGCAGCGGCGAGATCGTCGGTGAGCCGTTGAATGCGGTCATGATCGCAAATCGACTCGACGTAGGCGTCCATCAGTTCCCGTTGCAGGCGAAGGTACATGCCGAAATTCGAATTTTTTTCCACACGCGTCCTCGCCGATGTTGCGCTGCAGCATAAAACACTGACTCACGCATGCAAGTAGGACGGAACGCCGTGACCGGGTGATGACGCCGTCGGTGGTAGGCCGTGTTGGGATCGAACCAACGACCAAAGGATTATGAGTCCTCTGCTCTAACCAACTGAGCTAACGGCCCGCGGCTGAATCTTCGCACGCGGCCCTTCGCGTCATGCTCCCTACACTCCCGGCGTGCCGTTTCTCATTGCCCCGTCGACACCCGTCGCGTCGGTCCGCGACCACCTGCGCTTGCTAGGTTGTCGGCCTGTGCACGAAGAGCGCGTGATGCGCATCTGGGCGCAGGCGCTGGGCTGGAACGAACGTGGTCGGCAAGCCTGCGACTTCCTGCCCCGTCGACTGCGCGAGGCCTTGCCCACGCTCGAGCGTGACCTCCGCAGCCTCGCCCGATTGCGCTCGATGCACCCGGCAGCCGACGGCTCCGCACGCCTGCTCGTCGAGCTCCTCGACGGCAGAACGATCGAGTCGGTGCTGCTGCCCAGCGGCGGCCTTTGCGTGTCGAGCCAGGTCGGCTGCGCGGTGGGCTGCGTCTTTTGCGCCACCGGTCAGGGTGGGCTCGAGCGGCAACTCGGCAGCGCGGAGATCGTGGCGCAGGTGGCTCTCGCACGCACGCTGCAGCCGGTGAAGAAGGTCGTGTTCATGGGCATGGGCGAGCCGGCCCACAACCTCGACGAGGTACTCGCCGCGATCGAGCTGCTCGGCACGGCCGGTGGTATCGGCCACAAGAATCTCGTGTTCTCGACGGTGGGCGATGCACGTGTGTTCGAGCGCCTGCCGCACAGCTGCGTGCGGCCCGCATTGGCGCTCTCGCTGCACAGCACCGATGCCGCCGTGCGGGCCCGCCTGCTGCCGCGCGCACCGCGCATCGACCCCGCCGATCTGGTCGAAGCCGGCGAACGCTATGCGCGGCTCACCGGCTACCCGATCCAGTACCAGTGGGCGCTGCTCGCCGGCATCAACGACAGCGAGGCGGAGGTCGAAGGCATCGCGAGCCTTCTGGTCGGAAAGTTTGCGGTGATGAATTTCATCGCCTGGAACGCGGTCGAGGGCGTGACATTCGAGCGCCCCACGCCTCAGCGTACCGCCGCGATCTTGCACACGCTTCGGCAGCGCGGCATCGTCGCCACCTTGCGACAGTCGGCCGGGCAGGACGTCGACGCCGGCTGCGGCCAGCTCCGCGCGCGCGGAGCTGGCGCCGCCGAACGAGGCCATGCGCATCAGCGCATCGCGATCGTCCCCGCTACTTCGCGCTCAGCGCGTTGCTCACCAGCCGCGACGTGATGTCGACGATCTGGATCATGCGGTTGTAGGCCATGCGCGTCGGGCCGATGACACCGAGCGTGCCGACCACGCGACCATCGACTTCGTAGGGCGCCGAGACGATCGAGAGCTCTTCGTACGGGACCACCAGGCTCTCGCCGCCAATGTAGATGCGCACGCCCTCGGCACGGCTCGAGACGTCGAGCAGGCGCATGAGCTGCGTCTTCTGCTCGAACAGGTCGAAGAGCTTGCGCAAGCTGCCCATGTCGTTGGAGAAATCGCTTACCGCCAGCAGGTTGCGCTCGCCGGCGATCACGACCTGCTCGTGGCTTTCGGCCACTGCGTCGCTGCCGGCCTGCACCGCTGCCTGCATGAGCGCGGCGATCTCGCTGCGCAACGCGTCGACCTCGTTCTTCAGCCGCTCGCGCACCTCTTCGAGCGTGAGGCCCGAGTAGTTCGCGGTCAGATAGTTGCTGGCCTCGACGAGTTGCGAGCCGGTGTAGTCCTGCGCGGTGAAGATCACTCGGTTCTGCACGTCGCCGTCGGGCGCTACGAGGATCACCAGCACGCGCCGTTCTGAAAGGCGCATGAACTCGATGTGATGAAACACGCTCGCCTTTTTCGGCGCGGTGATCACGCCCACGAAGCTCGAGAGGTTCGAAAGCAGCTGTGCCGCGTTGGCGATCACGCGCTGCGGCTGGTCGGCATTCAGCTGCGCCTCGATCGGCTGCTCGGGCGGCGCATCGAGCAGGCGATGCGGCTGCGCGGTGAGCATGGTGTCGACGAACAGGCGGTAGCCGCGCGCCGTGGGTATGCGGCCGGCGCTGGTGTGCGGGCTCGCAATGAGGCCGAGCTCCTCGAGATCGGCCATCACGTTCCTGATCGTGGCGGGCGAAAGCTCGAGGCCGCTGGCACGCGAGAGCGTGCGCGAGCCGACGGGTTGGCCATCGGCGATATAGCGCTCGACCAGCGCCTTCATCAGGGTCTTGGCGCGCTCATCCAGCATCGTTTCCACCTCCTGGGAAGGCCCATTTTCGCCTCCTCGAAAAATGAGGCCCTGTGGTGTAATCCCGCGCATGTCGACCCGCTTCCGGCACGCTGCGCTTGTCGGCAAATACAACGCCGCCAGCGCGCGCGAAGGGCTCGAATCCGTCGCCGCGTTTCTGGCTGCCCAAGGCCTCGCCGTTTCGATCGAAAAAGACACGGCAGCCAACACCGGCATCAGCGGCTGGCCCGCGCTCGATGCCGCCGCGATCGGCGCGCAATGCGATCTCGCCGTGGTCGTGGGCGGTGACGGCACGATGCTCGGCATCGCTCGCCAGCTGGCGCGCTTCGACGTGCCGCTCGTCGGCATCAACCAAGGGCGGCTCGGCTTCATTACCGACATCGCACTCGGCGAATACAGGCAGGCCTTGCGGCCGATCCTCGATGGCGACTACGACGAAGAGCCGCGCGCCATGCTCGAAGGCGGCGTGGAGCGCGAAGGCGAGACCATCTTCGAGAGCGTGGCGCTCAACGACGTGATCGTGAGCCGTGGCGCCACTGCCGGCATGGTCGAGTTGCGCGTGGAGATCGACGGCGCCTTCGTCGCGCAGCTGCGTGCCGACGGCCTCATCGTCGGCTCGCCCACCGGCTCGACCGCCTATGCGCTCTCGGCCGGCGGCCCCATCCTGCACCCGGGCATCGCCGGCTGGGTATTGGTGCCGATCGCGCCGCACGACCTCTCGAACCGGCCGATCGTGGTGCCCGACGCGGGCGAGATCGGCATCGAGATCGTGGCCGGCCGCGATGCCAGCGTGAATTTCGACATGCAGTCGCTCACCAGCCTCGCGCACGGCGACCGCATCTGCGTGCGTCGCTCGGCGCACCGCGTGCGCTTCCTGCACCCGCGCGGCTGGAGCTATTACGCCACCTTGCGCGCCAAGCTGCACTGGGCCGCCGGCACGATGGCAGCCCCCACGCTCGCGCCGCTTGCTGCTCCCCAAGGGGGCGCGGCCGGCCTTGGGGCCGCCCGGCGCCCGGCCGACGCCGACGCCGACGCCGACGCCGACTGATGCTGCATCGCCTCGCACTGCGCGACTTCGTCATCGTCGACGAGCTCGAGCTCGAGTTCGGCGCCGGCCTGACCGTGCTCACCGGCGAGACCGGCGCTGGCAAGTCGATCCTCGTCGACGCGCTGCAGCTGGCACTCGGCGGCCGCGGCGAAGCCGGCGTGGTCAGGGAAGGCGCAGCCCGCACCGAGATCGCCGCCGAGTTCGACCTGCCGCCAGCGCTCGTGACCTGGCTGGCCGAAGCCGGCTTCGAGCCCGACACCGGCGACGCTGGCCGGCTGCTCGTGCGCCGCACGATCGACGCGCAAGGCAAGAGCCGCGCTTGGATCAACGGCGGCGGCGCCACGGTGGCGCAGCTGCGCGAAGCCGGCGAGCGGCTGCTCGACATTCACGGCCAGCACGCCTGGCAAAGCCTGACCCGCGCGCCTTCCGTGCGCGCCGTGCTCGACAGCTACGCCGGGCTCGACACGGCCACGCTCACGTCTCGCTGGAGCAGTTGGCGCGCCGCGACCGAAGCGCTCGCGACGGCGCATGGCAAGCAGGGCAATCTCGAGCGCGAGCGCGAGCGGCTCGCCTGGCAGATCGGCGAGCTCGACAAGCTCGCGCCCATCGCCGACGAATGGGCCGGGCTCGATTCGGAGCACACGCGCCTGGCCAACGCTCAGTCGCTGATCGATGCGGCGCGGCTCGCGCTCGAAGCCATCTCTGAAGCCGAGACAAGCGCCGATTCACTCGTGAGCCGGGCCGCCGATGCGTTGCAGTCGGTGGCCAGTTTCGACGCGCGGCTCGAAGGCCCGATCGAGGCACTGGCCGGTGCGCAGGCGCAACTGCAGGACGCGGCGCACACGCTCTCGAGCTACCTCGACCGCACCGAGCTCGACCCGGCTCGCCTGCGCGCGCTCGACGATCGCCTCTCCACGTGGGTGGGCCTCGCCCGGCGCCATCGCCGGCCGCCATCGGAATTGCCGGCGCTGCATGCGCAGTGGAAAGCAGAGCTCGCTGCGCTCGACGCATCGTCCGATGTGGAAGCGCTGCAGCGCGCGGTCATTGACGCCCGTGCCGACTACGACGCTGGAGCCAAACGCGTTTCGGCCGCTCGCACGAAAGCCGCGCCCAAACTGGCCGAGGCTGTCACACGATCGATGCAGCAACTCGGCATGACAGGCGGGCGCTTCGAGATCACGTTGCCGCCCACCGACGCGCCGCAATCCTTCGGCCTCGAGAGCACCGAGTTCCTGGTCGCCGGCCATGCCGGCAGCACGCCGCGGCCGCTCGGCAAGGTGGCCTCGGGCGGCGAGCTCTCGCGCATCGCGCTCGCGGCGGCGGTAGTCACGAGCGAGCGCGAGAGCGGCAATGCCGAGGCGGCGGGCACACTGATCTTCGACGAGGTCGATGCCGGCATCGGCGGCGCCGTCGCCGAGACCGTGGGCCGGCTGATGAAGCAGCTCGGCAAGGACCGCCAGGTGCTCGCGGTCACGCACCTGCCGCAGGTCGCGGCCTGTGCCGACCGTCACTTCGTCGTCTCGAAACAGGTTACGGCCAGCGGCGCTCGCAGCCGCGTCGACGGTGTCGCGGGCGAAGCGCGCACGGCCGAGATCGCACGGATGCTCGGCGGCGAGAAGCTTTCGTCGACCAGCCTTGCGCACGCGAAGGAGATGCTGGCGGCGAGCGCGGTTGAACGGCCGGCAGCATCGCGAAAGGCCGCGCAATGAGCGAGGCCGTGACGGCTGCGCGACGCGAGATCGTTCTCGTCACGGGCATTTCCGGCTCCGGAAAATCCGTGGCCCTGCATGCGCTGGAGGACGCCGGGTTTTTCTGTGTCGACAACCTGCCGCCCGAGCTGCTGCGCGACTTCCTTCGCCTCGAGCATCAGCGGCTCGACCGGCGCATCGCCATTGCCGTCGACGTGCGCAGCGCCGGCTCGCTGCCGCATCTGCTGCCGCTGCTGACACAGCTCGAGGCCGAGGGCATCGATGTGAAGGCTGTGTTCCTCGACGCCACCACCAGCGCGCTCGTGCGGCGCTTCTCCGAGACACGGCGCACCCACCCGCTCGCCGACCGCGGTGCACTCGTCGACGCCATCGAGCTCGAGCGCGAGCTGCTCGCCGGCCTGCGCGACGTCTCGACCGTCATCGACACCAGCCAGCTCCGGCCGACGCAGCTGCGTGCCTGGATGCGCGAGCTCGTGCACGCCGCCGCCAGCCGACTCGCGCTGGTGTTCGAGAGTTTCGCCTTTCGCCATGGCGTGCCGCTCGACGCCGACTACGTGTTCGACGTGCGCGTGCTGCCCAATCCGCACTACGTGCGCGAGCTGCGCCCGCTGAACGGCCGCGACGCGCCGGTCGCCGAATACCTCGCCGCGCAGCCGGAGGTGATGGAGATGCTCGGCCAGATCGAGACCTTTCTGCGCCGCTGGCTGCCCGCGTTCGAGGCCGACCAGCGCGCCTACCTCACCGTGGCCATCGGCTGCACTGGCGGCCAGCACCGCTCGGTATGGTTCGCCGAGCGGCTCGCCGAACGCTTCGCCGCGCTCGCCACCACCCTCCTTCGCCACCGCGAGATCGAGTTCCCTGCCCCATGAACCTCACCCGGCCGCCCGAACAAACTCATTCCCGCTTGGCGGGACCGGCCGAAGGCCGTAAGGTGATCCCATGAGCGCAAGCACCTTGCACGAGCGCCTGCCGCTCTTTCCGCTGAACACCGTACTCTTCCCCGACGGCCTGCTCGAGCTGAAGATCTTCGAGGCACGCTACCTCGACCTCATGTCGCGCTGCATGCGTGCGCAGCAGCCCTTCGGCGTGGTCGCGCTGCAGCAAGGCACTGAAGCCCGCGTCTCCGATGCATCGGCCGTGCTGCACCGGGCAGGAACGCTGGCCGAGCTGATCGAGGTCGACAGCGCACAGACCGGCATCCTGCTCGTGCGCGCGCGAGGTACGCACCGCTTCACGTTGATCGGATCACCGGCGCAGCAGGCCGACGGCCTCTGGATCTGCGACGCGCAGGCGATCGAAGACGACGAGGTCGTGGCACCCAACGAGGGCCATGCCGGCATCGTGAAAGGTCTCGCCGACGCCATCGCCGCGCTCGGCGCACAAGGCGCGGTGCCCTTCCTCGAGCCGCACCGGCTCGACAGCGCGGGCTGGGTGGCCAACCGCTGGCTCGAGATCCTGCCCATTCCCACCGAAGCCAAGCTGCGGCTCATGACGCTCGAGAACCCGACAGGCCGGCTCGACATCGTCGAAGCCTCGATGCGCAGCCAGCAGAGCACGCACTGAGCGGGCGGCTCAGGCCGCAGCTGCGGTCTCGGCTGCTTCGAGGCGCTTTCTCAGCGGTGCCGGCAGCCCGAGGGCCAGCGCCTCTTCGAGCGTGAACCAGCGGCCTTCGGGCCATGGCGCGAGACAGGTTTCGGTGCGACTTGCCGGCGTGCGCTCCGGGAACGTCCAGCGCACTGGCTGCAGGTGCCAGTCGAGGTGCGTGAGCACATGCTTGAAGGCCGCCAGCGCTTCGGAACGGCCCGGCCACGCGCGCGTCGCTTCATGCAGGGCGTCGAGCGATTCGAACTCGGGCAGGCTCCAAAGGCCGGCCCAGATGCCGCTCGCCCCTCGCTGGACGAGCCAGACCCGGCCACGCCATCTCGCCTCGAGCCACACGCTCTCGCGCACGCTGCGCTTCAGCTTTCTCGTCTTCACGGGAAAGCGCTCCTGTGTTCCCGATGCGGCAGCAGCGCACAGGTCGCGCACGGGGCACAGCAGGCAGAGCGGCGCGCGCGGCAGGCAGATCGTGGCGCCGAGGTCCATCAGCCCTTGCGTATACGACTCGATGCTGCTCTCGGGCAACAGCGCGGTGGCGTGCTCCCAAAGCATCCGCTCGTTGCGCGCCTGCGCCAGATCGCCGTCGAAGGCCAGCAGCCGTGCGAGCACACGCTTGACGTTGCCGTCGAGGATCGCCACACGCTCGCCGAAACAGAAAGCAGCGACGGCTGCAGCCGTCGAGCGGCCGATGCCGGGAAGTGCCGCGAGCCCGGCGCTTGTCGACGGGAACCGACCGCCGTGTTCGTTCACTACGACCTGTGCGCAGCGATGCAGGTTGCGTGCGCGGCCGTAGTAGCCGAGGCCGCTCCAGAGGGCGAGCACGTCGCCCTGCGCTGCCGCAGCCAGCGCCGCCACGTCGGGCAAGCGCGTCGTGAAGCGCTCGTAGTAGCCGAGCACGGTCGCGACCTGCGTCTGCTGCAGCATCACCTCGGAGAGCCACACGCGGTACGGGTCGCGCGTGTTCTGCCACGGCAGCGCGTGCCGCCCGTGCGTCTGCTGCCAGGCGACGACGCGTTCGCCGAAGCCGGCGGGCCAGCGCTGCTTCAGGCCTGGCGCTGCGCCGGCTCGACCGGCACCGCGTCGTCGAACAGCGGGAGGTCGAGCGTGACGAGCAAGGCGTCGGTCGCCAGCGGCGCGGCGAACGCGTGCTCGCGCAGCGCTTCGGCCAGCGCGGTGGTGCGCGTCTGGAAGAACTGCAGCCGCTGGTCCTGCGTGTCGAGCTCGGCCAGGCGGGACTCGAGTTCGCCGGCGGCCGTCTGGATCCTTTCCATCGTCTCGCGGCGGCGCTTGAAGCCCTTGCGCCGATCGCGCAGCTGCGCGTCGACCTGTGCCGAGACCGCCTTGTTCCAGAGCTCGAGCTCGCTGCTCGCGTTCTCGAAGACCACGCGCAGCTTGGAGACGAGCATGCGCCGGAACTGCTCCATGAACTTGGGCTGCGCCAGGCGCAGCGCCAGCGTGAGCCCGAGGTACTGCACGTAGTTGCTCTCGATCAGCTGCAGCTCGCTGGTGTAGCGGTCGAAGTCGATCGGCTTGGCCGTGGCGAGGCTGAAGCCGTACTCGGCGTTGAGCTTGCCGAACGAAGCGCCCAGCATCTCGCGGATCTCGCCGTTGCGCCTCTGCGCCTGCGCGAGCAGGCCGTGCAGACGCGCGCACAGCGCCACGAATGCCTTGCGCGCGCCGAGGTTGAGGATCGAGGAGCCCATCGAGGTCTGCATCTCGGCCACCTCGTCGCGCAGGCGATCGGACGAGAGGTCGACGATCATGTCTTTGAGCATGCGCGCGTGCACCGAGCGCATGGCCTGCAGCATCGTCGTGCAGTCTTCGAACTCGGCCGTCTCGGCGTCGACGCGCTTCAGCATCAGGCGCACCTTGGCGCTGTTCTTGCCGCGCAGGCCGCGCAGCTCCATCGTCTGCTCGGCGAGCTGTCGCCGCGCATCACCGACGTGGCGGCCCACGAAGTTCTCGATCTGCTGCGTGCCTTCCGAGACCACCTGCTCGAGCACCTGCCTGCGCTGCGGCAGCAGCTGCGCGCCGAGCGCGCCCTCGAGCAGCGGCAGCCGGCTCTCGTTGAGTCCGACGTCGTCGCCCGAGACGCGTGCAGCCAGCGCCTGGCGTGCCGAGAGCGGGAACACGCGGTCGATCTTGACGCCGAGGGTGCGCGCAGTCTCCTTCTGCTGCAGCGTGATCTGCGCTTCCACCTGCTCGAGCGTGGCCAGCGGATCGACCAGCGAGTCGATCTTGTTGAGCACGATGAAGCGCGTGGGCGTGTGCGCGCCGAGGTGGTCGCGCCAGATCGCCATGTCGGACTTGGTGACGCCGGTGTCGGCACCGAGGATGAAGACCGTGGCGTGCGCCGTGGGCAGCAGGCTCAGCGTCAGCTCGGGCTCTGCACCGATCGCATTCAGTCCCGGCGTGTCGAGCACCACCAAGCCCTGCTTGAGCAGCGGATGCGGATAGTTGATGAGCGCATGACGCCATGCCGGCACCTCGACGCCGCCTTCGTCGTTGCGCGGCGGGTTGTCGTCGGGGTGGGCGTCGTCCCAGAAGCCGAGGTCACGGGCCTGCTGCTCGCTGACCCATTCGGTGCGCGTGACGGCGAGCAGCGACTCGGCCAGCTGGTCGGCATCGTCGACGTCGAGCTCGATGCGGCGCCAGGCGCGCGGCTGCTTCCTCAGCTCGCCGAGCGAAAGGCCTTCGAGCCGCGTCTCGATCGGCAGCAGCAGCAGCGATGCCGGCTCGTCGCCGCGCCAGCCGAGCTCGACCGGGCACATCGTCGTGCGGCCGGGCGTTGCCGGCAGGATCCGGCGGCCGGTGTCGGCGAAAAAGATGGCGTTGATGAGCTCCGACTTGCCGCGCGAGAACTCGGCCACGAAGGCGACCACGAGCTTTTCGTTGCCGAGGCGCTCGCGCATGGCGTCGAGCTGCTCGGCGGCGGCGCCGTGAGCCAGGTCCTGTTCGGCGAGGAACTTCGCCAGCGCCTCGAGGCGCTCGACGAGCGCGGCGCGCCAGCCGCCGAGGGCATCGAGACTGGTGGCGAAAGATGGCGTCATCGATAGGAATCGGGGCAAGGCCCGAGGCCTCCGGCTGATCCTAGCGCAGGGCATTGCTCAGACGAGGCGCTGAAACTTTTGCTCACCATGCCGGTGCGGGCGTTTCGCACGCTGCCCGGCGCTGGCTCAGCGTTTCTGGCAGCCGGGGCAGAAAAAAGTCGAGCGCTGGCCTTGCACGATGCGGCGCACGGTGCCGTCGCAACGCACGCATGCGAGGCCCGCGCGGCCGTACACGCCGGCCTGCAGCTGGAACGCGCCCGCGGCACCGTGGGCATCGCGGAAGTCGCGCAGCGTGGAGCCGCCGACTTCGATGGCGCGGGCGAGCGTGGTGCGTACGGCGGCCGCGAGCAACGCAGCGCGCGGCTTGCTGAGCCTGTCGCTGCGCAGGCGAGGGTCGATGCGCGCCTCGAACAGGGCTTCGCATGCGTAGATGTTGCCGGCGCCGACGACGATGCCGCCGCCGAGCAGCGCCAGCTTGACGGCGATGCGCCGCTTGTTCAGCGCAGCGTGCAGGTGAGCGCCGTCGAAGCGCGGGTCGAACGGCTCGAGGCCGAGACCGGCGAGCAGCCTGGCGGCCGCGCCGGCGTCGATAGCGGGTGACCACACGACGGCGCCGAAGCGACGCGGGTCGGTCATTCGCAGCGTGCCGCGCTCGGTGACGAGGTCGAAGTGGTCGTGCGGGCCGGCCTCGGTTTCGGCTCCGCCGCCGGCGCGAAACGCGAGCGAACCCGACATGCCGAGGTGCATCAACAGCCCGCCGCGGTCGAGCGCCAGCCAAAGGTATTTGCCGCGACGCGTGACCGTGCCGACGCTCTGGCCGACAAGAGATTCCGGCGCCACCCCCAGCGGCCAGCGCAGGGGCTTGCCGACGCGCACGCTGCTGATGCGCGCGCCGCGGATTCGCTCGGCGAAGCTCAGGCGCGTGACTTCGACTTCGGGCAGTTCGGGCATGGTCCGAGGCAATTATCACGACGCAGCCGGGTCGGAACGGGTCACGGGTCGATCGGGTGCCCCTGCCTGCCTCGTGCCCGCACGCGAGCCCCGACAATACTGTCGAGATTTCGCCAGAGGAGCTTTCATGCCGGCGCTTTGCGTTCGTTCACGCCCCGCGCGGGCTTCGACTCTCGTGGCCGCCCTGACTGCGGCGCTGTTCAGTGCAGGCGCTCTCGCCGTGGCGCCCGAGCCTGCGAAGGTGCAGAACTCAGCGCTCGACGCGCCGCTGTTCTTCGAGTTGCTGCTGGGTGAGATCGAGCTCGGCGAGGGCGAGGTCGGCGGCGCGTACCAACGGCTGCTCGCCGTGGCGCGGCGTACCAAGGACGAACAACTCTTCAAGCGCGCGACCGACGTCGCCTTGCAGGCACGCGCCGGCGACCAGGCGCTCTCGTCGACGCTGGCGTGGCGCGAAGCGCTGCCCGAATCGCAGGAGGCGCTGCGCTACCAGATCCAGATCCTCGTCGCCCTCAATCGCGTGGCCGACGCCGAAGAGCCGCTGACCACGCTGCTGCGCCTCTCGCCCAAGCCTGCGCTGCCCGCGATGATCGACGCGGTGCCGCGCTTCCTCGGTCGCAGCAGCGACCGGCAGCAGGTCGCCGCCGTGGTCGAACGCGCACTCGCGCCATTCGCCGCCGCACCGGAAACACGCGTCTCCGCGCTCGTCGCCACCGGGCGGGGCTGGCTCGCCGCCGGTGATTCCGCCAAGGCACTGGCGTTCGCGCGCCGCGCCGACCAGGCCGAGCCGGGTGCCGAGTTGCCATCGCTCCTCGCGCTCGACTTGATGACTCTGCAGCCCGAGGCCGAGTCGCTCGTTACCGCACAGCTCGCGGCCAAGCCCGCCAGCCCGTCCGTTCGCCTGCTCTACGTGCGCACGCTCGCTGCGGCGCAGCGCTTGGCCGACGCCGCGGCGCAGCTCGCCGTGTTGACGAAGAGCGATCCGAACCTCGCGCCGCCGTGGCTCACGCTCGGTGCACTCGAGCTCG
>Ga0209511_1001637_pt1 | contig 19361 bp, 14 predicted proteins | sample SSSSmetaG_FD_184141 | JGI IMG/M metagenome (GOLD analysis project Ga0209511, IMG submission 184141) | Glacier valley bacterial and archeal communities from Borup Fiord, Nunavut, Canada, to study Microbial Dark Matter (Phase II) - ​SSSS... | ecosystem: Environmental > Aquatic > Freshwater > Ice >...
CAGCAAACGCTTGACAGGCGCGCTCACACTTGGCGATTGGCGCATATTGAGCGAGCCGCCAGTTGCAGTGACGATCGCTTTGCCGCCAATGATTAACGCAGGTGGCGCAACGCCCTGACCATCAGGCGTGGCATTATTTACAGGTACGATACCTGATGGCACAGCGGGCACGGCACTGAATGTGCCGATCAGCGCGGCATTGGGCTGTCCGCCATCCGCAAAGTGTACGGCGCTCTGACTGGCGAACGATGCGGTCAACAGTTCGGCGCGCGGCGCGGCTGCCGAAACTCCCGCGAGTGATTTGTTGGCTTTGAACGCACTGACCATGCCGTTCAGCGAGTCGATAAAACTTACCAGCACCGTCGCATTATCAGCCAACGGTACGATCAGCCCGATTGCATAGCCTTCGCGGCTGAACACCTGAGTCGATGCGCCACCTGCTGCGGGCATTCGCCACAAAGTGACCGTATAGGTTTGCGCCGCTTGCAAAAACCCATTCAGCATTAAATCCGACGTGTTGACGGTGGTTGGGTTGGCAATCAGCTTTGCGCCCGGCGTGACCGTGCTGTACAGGATTTGTGAACTGTCCACTGACCATGCGATTTGAGCAATGTTTGGCTGCGTGGCAATGTCCGTGCCTTTGCCCGTTGCCAGATCGACGCGTTCTAGAACGCCTCCAAGAGCGGCTGGATCGCCCGACGTGCGTCGAAGTGCAATCAATTGGCGGCGATCCGGTGACAACGCCGCACCGCTCAGATTAGTACGCTGCCAAACCGTACTTTGCGCAGTCGCTAACCCTAAGCCGACACCCGTACAATTTAACGTGAATAAGTATCCTTGCGATGTTTGTGCCAGCGTTTGGCGATTGCCTTCATAGCCCACATCCCGCATATAAGCTGATAGCGCCGGATCGAATCCACCACCGCCGCAGCCACCACCGCTCATGAGGATTTGCCCGGCTACGCGCGGCTGCCCCCCCGCTGCCGGAGCTGCCTGCACCTGAACGATCTGTCCATTGCCAGATTGTTGTTGCGTCGGGACCAGATAAAAGACTTCGGTACTGTCGGCAGACCAGCCAGGTGGATATTCTGCTAAAATGCCACCGGTTACAATAGCGGGCGCTTGTCCCGATCGTACAACGGATATAGTGTTCACCATGAAATCGGTAAAGGCCAGCTTCGTACCATCCGGTGACCAGCGCAATTGGCCGTATTGGTGATTGCCACCATCCGCTGTGATTGCCGTGGGGGTGCGTCCGCTCGGATCAGTGACGTACACATTGCCGTCGCGTCCAATATAAGCGATCGGCGCAATGTACGGCAGCTGCGGCCTGCCAGGAGCAAGCGTGGGCGCGACAACTGGCGTACCGGGCGTTGTGGCGGGTGCAATCACTGTTTGCGGCGCTGTGCCTGCTGCACATTGAATAATGGTCTTGCCATCATTGCTGGCGCGGTAATCGTAAACCACACCCTTCACGGTTACCAGCACCTTGTAGCCGCGCGTGATCACCTGTGCCGATACGCCACCCGCGCTTACGCAGCCCAAGCCGCTGTTCGGGAAATCTTCCTGATCCCAGCTATACGTATCAACATTACCGCGCGTCAAGGTTTGGCCTAAGCGCGTGCTCAAATCTTTCAGCACGGCATCAATAATAGCAGTCGGTTCGCCTGCCTGCGCTTTTGCGGACTGATGAACGGACAGCGCCGCCCACAACGCCGCAGCAATGGCAATACAGCAGCTTAAACGGAATACGCGGTTCATGGTCGCCCCTTCGATTTGTGAAGTAAATGCTCACAAAGGCGACGCATAGTATAATCCAACGCGCGCGAATTGTTCGATCAAATCATGCTGACGTAGGTCGAACGTTGGCTAAAACCAGGGCGTCAACTGAAGTGTGGGAGCAGATGTTGAATAGTAATAGGGATAAGGATCGGAGATCACGATGTTAGAGAATATGTTCCCCACCAACACCTCTGTGTACCTACATATCCCCAGAATGATGCTCGCAAATATCACTGAGATCAGCGCGATTTTGAGCCAGTAACGCCATTGGCGTAGCATTATCCACCATAGCGGCGTCTCGTCGTTTTTACGTTTACGTTTGCCGAACATTTTCACCTCTGATTTTTGGCTAAAGGGCGTTAACTATATACGGCGCGTAAACATCACCCATCGTTGGGCCGAGCAGTGAAAGCGTGACCAGGACGACCACAATGGTCAAGGCAATGACGACTAGCGCAATGCGAAGCCACTTGATGCGGCGCGACTCATCACTTTTTGGCTTTTGCAGTTCCATGATATGCTCCGTTCAGCTAACCGTCAAACATAATGTTTGAGTAAATAGTGGTGACGAACGGCCCCATCAGCATCAAGCCAACGATCACGATCACAATTGTTAACGCAATAACCAGCATAATGCTGATCCAATCGATGTGTCGCGGCTCGCCACGTTTCGGCTTTTTCAGTTCCATCAGGCGTTCCTTTGTGCGTTTACTGATTGCCATAAGCATAGGCGAAAAGCAATGCGTGATCACTAGACGCCGCGCCTGACTCAGCCATGACAAACGCGGAGAAAAGCGGGAATCCATCAGATCACGATCTGCTGACGCGCCGCTGTGTTATAATCCATCCACTTTGTACAAGGACTCCCCTTATGAGCAGCAAAACGGCCTGGATTGAGCAGGAACTCGCGCAGTTGAAGGCGCAAGGCTTGTTCGCGAATATCCGCACGCTGGAAAGTCCGCAAGGCGCCTGGCTGATGGTCGATGGCAAGCGCGTCTTGAATTTTTCATCGAACAATTATCTGGGACTGGCAAACGATCACCGCCTGATCGAAGCCGCTAAGCAGGCGATGGATCATCACGGCATTGGCCCCGCAGCAGTACGCACGATCGCAGGCACGATGGATTTGCATCTTGAACTTGAAAAGCGGCTGGCAGCGTTCAAAGGCGTTGAAGCAGCGATCACCTTTCAGAGCGGCTTCAATGCAAATCTGGCCGCCATTCCGGGGTTGGTCGGCAAGGGTGATATGATTTTCAGCGACGAATTGAATCACGCCAGCATCATCGACGGATCGCGCCTGAGCCGTGCCGAAATCGTGCGCTTTGCCCACGCTGATCCGGCTGACTTGCGCAAGCAAATCGCCGCCAATGCGGGCGCGGGTCGCCGCCTGATCATCAGCGATGGCGTGTTCAGCATGGATGGTGATATTGCGCCGCTGCCAGAGCTGTACGCAGTGGCGCAAGAGACGGATAGCTTGCTTTATGTGGACGACGCGCACGGCGAAGGTGTTTTGGGGCGCGGCGGGCGTGGTATCGTCGATCACTTTGGCTTGCACGGCAAAGTCGATGTCGAGATCGGCACGATGAGCAAGGCGTTCGGCGTGGTGGGCGGCGTGGTGGCGGGCAGTCAGATCATCATCGATTGGCTGCGGCAGCGCGCGCGTCCGTATCTGTTCAGCAGCGCTATGACCGTGCCGGACGTAGCGGCGTGCATCGCGGCGATCGAAATCATGGAGAGCAGCACCGAATTGGTCGAGCGCCTGTGGCATAACGCTGAACTGTTCAAACAAGAAATGACGACGCTCGGCTTCGACACCGGGCACACGCAAACGCCGATTGTGCCGATCATGCTCGGTGAAGCGCCACTTGCGCAGCAGTTCAGCAAGCGCTTATTCGAGGAAGGCGTGTTCGCAATGGCGATCGGCTTCCCGACGGTAGCGCAAGGCAAAGCGCGTATCCGCGTGATGAACAGCGCTTCGCACAGTCAATCCGACTTGGAACAAGCATTAGCGGCATTCGAGACGGTAGGCAAACAGCTCGGCGTGATTCATTAAGGCTCGTGCAGCAAACGTAACGCAATGAAGGGCGCTCATGCTCGACAGTTTGATCGGTAGACAGCTCGGCCAATATCACATCACCGCCTTGATCGGGCGCGGCGGCATGGCCGTCGTCTATCGTGCGTATCAGGCGTCGATGAATCGCGAAGTGGCGATCAAGGTGGTCGGCAATCAATCCGACGATCTGGAATTTGTTTCGCGCTTTGAGCGTGAGGCCAGCGTAATCGCGCAGCTAGAGCACCCACACATCTTGCCTGTCTATGATTTTGGCCGCACGTTAGGCGTGCTGTATATGGCAATGCGGTTGGTTGAGGGTGGCTCGCTGGACAGCCGCCTACGGATCGCGCCGCTGCCTGTTGATCAAGCCGCGCGCATGTTCACCGCCATTGCGTCGGCGCTGACGTATGCGCACCAGCACGGCGTGATCCATCGTGACATCAAGCCGAATAACATCCTGTTGGATACGCAGGATTACTGCTATCTGGCTGATTTTGGACTTGCCAAGACGATCCAGCACACAACGCACCTGACCGCCAGCGGATCGGTCATGGGCACGCCGTCCTACATGTCACCCGAACAATGGCGCAGCGAAAATGTCGATCAACAGGCTGACATTTATGCGCTTGGGGTGATGCTGTACGAGATGCTGACGGGTAAGCTGCCATTCGAGTCGGATACGCCTTTCGGTCTGATGTATTTGCATCTTGATTCGATGCCGACGCCGCCGCACACGCTCAACCCGGCACTGCCTGAAAAGCTCAACGACGTGATCAGCAAAGCGCTCGCCAAAAAGCCCGCCGATCGCTATGCCAGTGCTGATGCAATGGCGCATGACCTGAACGCGATTCTAGCGGGCAATACCGTCGCGATCGTGCTGCCGCCGCACGTTACAAAGCGTTCGCCACAAGCCGAGCAAGCGCAGCGTATCCGATCAAAACGACTGCGCTTTTTGGTGGTGATGCTGCTCGCGATGGTTTCGGCATTGTTCGGGCTGACAGCAGGTTTTGGATTCATTTTGTATCTGGGACAGCAGCGGCTCGATCAGAATGCAACCGCTACCCAACGCGCGCATGTGCTTGTGCTGACGCGCACGGCGGTAGTGACACTCAATGTTACCTTAACTGCTACACCCACCAGCGATGTATTTTTCTACACTCATTCTACAGCTTCAATAGGATCGGTTCATGCCCAAACGCACTGACATTCACACCCTTTTGATCATTGGCTCCGGCCCGATCCAGATCGGCCAGGGCATGGAGTTCGACTACTCCGGTACGCAAGCCTGCCGCGTTTTGCGGCGTGAAGGCTACCGCGTGGTGCTCGTCAATTCCAATCCGGCCACCATTATGACCGACCCCGAATTTGCGGACGCCACTTATATTGAGCCGCTCACCGCCGAAGTGCTGCGCATGATCATCGAGATCGAGCGCCCGGACGCGCTGCTGCCCACGATGGGCGGCCAAACGGCGCTTAATCTGGCAATGGAACTCGCGGATAACGGCACGCTGGCAGAATTCGGCGTCGAGTTGATCGGCGCGCGCCGCGAATCGATCGATCTGGCTGAGGATCGGCAGCGCTTCAAGGACGCCATGATCGAAATCGGGCTGGACGTGCCGCGCAGTGAGATCGTCACGACACTTGAGGATGCGCTGAGTGCCGCCGAACGGATCGGCTATGCAGTACTGGTGCGACCGTCCTTTACATTAGGCGGCAGCGGCGGCGGCATTGCGTATAACGCCGATGATTTGCGCAGGATCGCGGCGAATGGCCTGAACGAGTCGCCCGTGCATTCGGTGCTGATTGAGCAGTCGGTGATCGGTTGGAAAGAATTCGAGTTAGAAGTTATGCGCGATCACAAAGATAACTTTGTGGTTGTGTGCTCGATCGAAAATATCGACGCGATGGGCGTTCACACGGGCGACTCGATCACCGTCGCGCCGATCCAAACGCTCACCGATCGTGAATTGCAGCGCTTGCGGGATATGGCGCGCGCCATACTGAGCCGGATCGGGTTGGAGACGGGCGGCGCGAATGTGCAGTTCGCAATTAATCCCGCCGATGGGCGCGTGTTCGTGATCGAGATGAACCCGCGCGTCTCGCGGTCATCCGCACTGGCAAGCAAGGCGACCGGCTTTCCGATCGCGAAGATCGCGGCGCTGTTAGCGGTTGGCTACACGCTCGATGAAATCCCGAACGACATCACCAAAAAGACGCCCGCCAGTTTCGAGCCGTCGCTGGATTACGTGGTCGTCAAAATCCCGCGCTGGAATTTTGAGAAGTTCCCCGGCGCGGACGCTACGCTCGGCCCGCAAATGAAAGCGGTGGGCGAAGTGCTTGGCATTGGGCGCACCTTCCCGGAAGCGCTGCAAAAGGCGATCGTCGGGCTGGATATTGGGCGAGTCGGGTTCAGGGCGACAGCAGATGCTACAACAGATATGCTCAAAATACCGACCGCTCAACGGTTATTTCAGGTAGCAGATACTTTCAGGTTTGGATCGTCATACCCCGAACTCGGAAATACAGACGAAATCAATCATTTCTCTGGATACGATCACTGGTTCATCAAGCAAATGAAAATTTTGGGTGATCAGTCCTACGATCTGGACGAATTTGGGTTAATGGACGGTGAAACACGTATGTTAAAGATGCTCGGCTATTCGGATGCACACCTTGCAAGCACCACGATCCTTACGGAAACTGGATTGCCGCAAACTGAATTGGCTTTCCGTCGTGAGCGCATCGCAGCGGGCGTGATAGCCAACTTTTACCGGATTGATACCTGCGCCGCCGAGTTCGAGTCGCAGACGCCTTACCTCTATTCAACCTATGAGCGCGACTCCGAAGTGTTTCCGACGACGCGCAAAAAAGTCGTGATCTTAGGCGGCGGCCCCAACCGGATCGGGCAGGGCATCGAGTTCGATTACTGCTGCGTTCACGCCTGTTTCGCGCTGCGCGATATGGGTTACGAGACGATCATGATCAACTGCAACCCGGAAACGGTCAGCACCGATTACGATACCGCCGATCGCCTGTACTTCGAGCCGCTCACCGCCGAGCATATCCTGAACGTGATCGACGCCGAACAACCGGACGGCGTGCTGGTGCAGTTCGGTGGACAAACGCCGCTCAATGTGGCGCGCGCACTACATGAGGCGGGCGCGCCGTTGTGGGGCACATCGGTTGAGTCGATCGATCTGGCAGAAGATCGCGAACGCTTCAATGGCCTGATGCAGCAGCTCGAAATTCCGCAGCCGGAAGGTCGCATCGCGCATACGCCGGAAGAAGTGTTCGCGGCAGCGCAAGCCGTTGACTATCCGGTGCTGATTCGGCCTAGCTATGTGCTCGGCGGGCGCGGCATGAGCATCGCCTTTGAGCAGTCGGCGTTAGCGGCGGCGTTAGAAGCAAATCGCGAGCTGTGGGATTGGCATAAGGGGCTGTTGATCGATCACTATTTGCAGGACGCCTATGAGATCGATGTGGACGCGCTGGCTGACGGTACGCAAGTCGTAATCGGCGGCATCATGCAGCACATCGAAGAAGCGGGCGTCCACAGCGGCGACTCGGCGTGCGTGCTGCCACCGTACAAGATCAGCTACTATTACCTGGATCAGATTCGCGATTATACCGAGCGGATCGGGCTGGCGTTAGACGTGCGCGGCCTGTTCAATATTCAGTTCGCGATCAAGGACGATGTGGTGTACGTGTTGGAAGTCAATCCGCGCGCCAGCCGCACCGTTCCGTTTGTGAGCAAGGCGACTAACATTCCGCTGGCACGGCTGGCGGCACAAATCACAGCGGGCAAAACGCTCGCTGAATTGAACTTCACCGACGAGCCGCGCGTGGATGGCTTTTTCGTCAAGGAAGCGGTGCTACCCTTCCGCAAGTTCCCCGGCATGGACGCGCAGCTTGGGCCGGAAATGCGCTCGACGGGCGAAGTGATGGGTCACGCCGCGTCTTTTGGGCACGCTTTCGCCAAAGCGCAGATCGCGGCAGGCATGGCGCTCCCGACAAGCGGCGTGGTGCTGATCAGCGTCAACGATTTCGACAAAAGCGCGGCGTTACGTTTTGCTCGCGATTTGCATCAACTCGGCTTTACGCTGGTGGCGACAGCAGGCACGGCGGCCTTTTTAGAACGCGCCGGGCTGCCCGTAACGCGCATCAACAAAGTAAGTCAGGGATCGCCGCATATTGTGGACGCCATGCGCAGCGGCGAATTACAGCTTGTGATCAACACGCCGTTAGGCGGTCAGGCGCACACCGACGGGATGGCGGTTCGCAGCGCGGCGCACTTGTACAAAGTGCCGATCGCCACCACGTTATCAGCGGCGGCGGCCAGCGTGCAAGGGATTCGCGCACTGCGTGGAAGTCCGCTGCGGGTGCGCAGTCTGCAAGCGCACTTTGCGGATAAAGGCTGAGCAGCCGGATTACGAGGCAGCGCTCAGCAAATCTTGCGCTTTGGTCAGGTTGCTATCAATTTGGCCGTACAGCGCTTTCAGATCATCGATCGGTTTGCCGTCTTTGATCAGCTTTCCAAAGCTCAAAAACTGCTGTTCAAGCGTGTCCGTCAGCGCTGAGTCTTGTTTGCGCAGCGCCACTTCCAACCCTTCGTAATTATCCAGATAAGCCGATGACGCCGCCTCGTAAGCATCGTCGGTTTTGCCGTTGCTATAATGATCGAGCGCGTCAAGCAAGCCCGTCCGGGCGGCAGCCAGCACTTCAGGGATGCTGCGATGTGCTTCCAGATCAAGGCCGAGTCCGCTGCTCACAATAGTTTTGATCGCTGTGATCGCCGTCTCCAAATCTTGCGGATCAGCAGGTTGGGCGGGTTCTTTAGTGAAGTCAGCGGGCAGCATTTTATCCAGCGCGGCATATTGGGTGCTGACCGCTTTATCAACGTCCGGGTGTGCAGCTTGCAACGACTTTTGCGCAGCGGCGTATTGTTCTTTAGCGATCTGATAAAAACCGACCGCGTTTTGATAGCCGACAGCACTTGCCAGCTTGCCTTGCACGACGCCTTCGTTGTATTCGGTGTCAACCCCTGTCAGCAGCCCTTGCGCAACGCTCAGCCGGAAAGCCGGATCATCGAACGCAGCAGCCGGGGCGAACGCTTTGGCGGCATCACCGATCACACCCGTCAGCTTATCGTAGGCGGCGTGAACGGTAGCACTGTCGCCCGCTTGTGTCGAAAGCATCGCATATGCATTGGCCGCCGTCAGGAATTGATCCTGTAAATTGGCTTGTTTCAAGGTGTTGGCGACAATTGAATACAACTCGTTAGCGATGTCCGCCGATTGCTGCGCAGCCATATCGTAGCGCGCAGCGTCCCAATCGCTGATCGACGCGAGCAAGTGGCCGCGCATCTTGTCGAGCGTAATCAGATTGCGCACATTATCGTTGTTAAACGCAGGCGCGTTCGTTTGTGCCGAGCCAGACAGGCCAGGCGTCAGCAACCACACCACTAAAATCAGTGCCACACCGTGGCGTATCAGTTTCAACATCAGCAGTTCCTTATGACGAATTCTTGCAACAAACTTTGTATCGATCGGAGTTTAGCAGTGCGAATTGCCGTCGCCAAGGGTGGGCATTAAACCGTCACTTCATGGGAAGGGGAAGCAGGCTTTAAGGTGCGTGAAATTTATCGCAAACAACTGTATTGAAAAGAGTTGTGCGCTTTACTGCTTTTGTTTTATCGCCATTTTGCATTATCTTGTCTAAAATTGAGTGATGAGGATCATTCCATGGTACTAATTTTCAACCCTGCCCCTGAGCGTGATGCTTTTGAAATTGCTGGCGGCTCGCCCGCCTGTCTGATGCTGCATGGTTTCATCGGTGATACGCGCGAAATGCGTCCGTTGGCCGAAACGATCTCGCAAACGTTCGGCTTCCACGTTTACGCTCCGTTGTGGCCGGGGCATGGCAGCTTGCCGCATTTTATGCAGGGACTCGAAGTGCCACAGTTCATGCAAGCCGCGCATGATGCGCTGACGAAAATCCGCGAACAACATAGCGAGGTCGTCGTGTTCGGCTTTTCGATGGGCGGCGCGTTAGCAGCGCAGTTGATCAGTGAGCACCCGGTGGCTGGTTTCATTGCGCTTGCGCCGATGCTGTCGGTTCGGACGCCACTGCTGCCGCTGTCACCGCTGGCACGCTACTTTTTGCCATGGATTTATCCGCTGAAGATGGGCAATATCGATTTTCTGCGCTTGCGGCAGGTGATCCTGGACGCCGATCCGACGCTCGATCTGGATGATCCGGTAACGTTGGCGCGTTTGCGCGAAGAAGTGCGCTTTCCGCTGCCAATCACGAATGAGCTGCGCAAAATGGCGAATCAGGCGCGCAAAGCCGCTCGCAATATTTACACCCCTACGCTGATCTTTCAGGGCGGCGCGGATATGCTGCTCCGGCCAGCGGGCGCGGAACATTTCTACGATGATCTGGCGTCTGCTGATAAACAATATCGCTTCATTCCCGGCGTCGGTCATGATCTGGTCGCGCGTCGCAATCCGGCACATGATGAAGTGGTGCGAACGATCACCGAATGGTTATCCGCCCGTTTTAGTCGCTGAGTGGCTTCCGAGCCAATAATATCAATACAGCGGGCGCGGCGGCACTGTGTAACGTGGCACTATGCAAATCAGGGACGGCAGCGGGTTCGCTGAGTCGTTCAAGCGTCAGTCCAGCGGATCGCAGCGCCGCGTAATAATCACTGATCAGGTGTGGGGCATGTTCCACAGCGTAGGTGATCCCGTTTGGGGCGTTGAAAGTACGCCGTCCACCGCTCAAATATAGGAACGGATGAAAATCGCTGATCAACGCCGCGCCACCTGGTCGCAGCACGCGCGCGATCTCTATGAAGGTGGCAAGCATCCGACTCGGCGGCAAATGCCCGATCGCCAATGCACAAATCAGCACATCGAAGGTATCCGCCGCAAAAGGCAGCGCATCCATTTCGCCTTGCGCAAGTGACGGCGCACCATTTTGTACGGTCACCCCTGCCTGCAATCCGACCCGCAGCATCGGCACACTGTTGTCCAACCCGATCACACGTCGCGCGCTCCTATCTCGCGCAATTTGCGTATAGCGTCCGCTGCCACACGCCAGATCGAGCACATCGCGATCGGCCAAGGGTGGTAATAAATCGAGCATAGCGGCTTGCTCGACCTGCATCAGCCGATTATGTGCAATAGGCGGATACGTCGCTGCCCACAGTGCGTAAGCATCCAATGACGCGAGCGTTTGCGGGATTGCTTGACGGAGTTTGAAGCGGCGGCGTACCCTCTTGATCAACTGACTGAGGCGCTTCACGGCGTCTCGGACGGCTCAACAAGCTGTCCGGTGGCAAGCGCAGTGAGCAAATCGGCTTCCATGCGGATCAGCGAATCGCGCCACGCCGTTTCCGATACGCGGACGGTCACCGCCGGACGAATGTAGTGCAAATAAGTATCGGGCACTTGTCCGGTCAATTCTTCGACTGCCAGCGCATAAATCCCGATTTGCAGATAATAACGCCGCGCGTGATAGGCCACATAGTCTTGCTCAACGTCGCTGGTCTTGTAGTCGAGCACTGTCCATTGGCCGAACTTATCGCGGAACAGCAGATCGATCTTGCCGCTGATAGTGCGATCGCCCAAACGGAGCGAAAACGGCTGCTCGCGATACACCTGGCGCGCTTGCTGTACTTTTTGCAAGACTGGAATTTGCGCGGTGTGCGCTAACAAATCGGTCGCTTCACGGATCGCGTTTTCGAGTCGCTGCGGATCGGTGATGCCCTGCTCCCACGCGTAACTTTCTAGCTTCGCGCGCAAATCACCCGCGACGTGCTGCCATTGCAACGCCTGATGCACGATCTCACCGATGGCGCGCTTATCAACTCGATCGCTACCGGTGGTATCGACCACTTCATGAATCGAGGTGGGCGCATCACTGAGCACGCGCTGCCGAAACTGTGCAAAGCGTTCGGCCTGACGGTTGCGTTGGGCGTGCGCTTCACCGAGCAAGCCGAGTTCGGTCGCGTTCAGCGTAAGCGCGGGCGCATGAGGATCGGCGGGTGGCGCTGTGAGCAGCGGTGGCGCGATCGGTTCAGCAGTGCTCGTTTTCAGATCATCCCAGGCGCTGCGCTCGGAAGTTGCGGCGCGATCTGGGGCGGGCGGCGTGTTCGGCTGCGAATAGCGAAGCGTGCCCCAGGCATAGGCGATGTTTTGATTTTCGGCGTCGGTCGTTGAGAAGCCGAGCGATTGATCCATCAGGTCCAGCCACGAATTTTCTTTGAGCGATTTGCCGATATGCCCACTGATCAGCAGCCGATCCTGTGCGCGGGTAGCACCGACGTAAAACAAACGCAGCCGCTCGAATTGATCGCGCTCCGCTGCCCGATCCTGTGCCAGCCGGAAGGCAAACGGCGCGTACCACTTTTTATCGGGCGGCGCATCGGGATCGGCGTCGTTCGCCACTTTGCAGACCAACCCGATACGCGGATCGACTATCAGCGTGGCTTGCGATCCGTGTACTTGCCACGTTGAATCGAACAACGCCACCACTGGAAACTCCAACCCTTTGCTGGCGTGAACGGTCATGAGCTGTACTGCGCCGCTCGTTTCGGTGGGCGCTTCACCTTCGCGCGCTTCCCGATCCGATAAATCCTGCAAATAGACGATGAAATCACCGAGCGTGACCTGTCCGCTGCGCCGCGCTACATCCAACAGCTTTTCGACATTATTCACGCGCCGTGCACCGTCTGGCAAGCCCGTTAACGTTGCCAGAAAAGCTGTATCTTCCAGCGCAAACGACAGCAGCTCCGCGATCGTGACTCGTCCGGTGCGCGCTTTGAGCCGCGCCAATGAATCCCGCGCAAAGTCCACCATTTTGCGTTCGGGCTGCGCAGCCGACAGCTCCGCCATGAGCGCATCCCACAACCGCGGCGTTTCCTGATCTGCCGCCAGTCGCAGCCCGTACAATGCATCATCGCTCAGATTGTACAGCGGCGATCGCAGTACGCTTGCCAGTGCTAATTCATCGGCGGGCGTGTACAGCGCTTTCAGCAGATTCAGCAAATCCCACACTTCAGGCCGATCGTAATAACCCTTGCCTGCCACCGTCACATAGGGCACACCCGCGCGCTTGAAAGCATCCTCAACCAACAGCATGATCTTGCTGGATTGAAACAGCACGGCGAAGTCGCCATACTGCGCGGCGCGATACTCGTTGGCCGCTTTATCCCAGACTTGCCACGGACTTTCGATCAAATCCTGAATGTTCTGGGCGAGCGCGTGTGCTTCCCAACGGCGGTACGTCTCGACGTTGCGCTGTGCTTTATCGGTGATGTACTCCTCGTTGATCAGCGTGACGTGCAGCGCCGGATCATGCGGATCGACGCTGGCGCGTTCGGCCACCATCGGCACATAATCGACGGCGTATTCATTCTGCTTGATCATGCGCGGCGCAAAAATCGCGTTCAGACCGCCGATCAAAGCGCTGTGCGAACGAAACGAACGGCTCAGCAGGATTTCGCGTCCACCCGCCGCCGTAATATCGCGCCGCACTTGCTCGAATACGCTCACATCTGCGCCACGAAACGCATAAATCGATTGTTTCGGATCACCCACCACGAATAAGCTGCCGTGCCGATCCAATCCGCTGAGCGCATACACAATATCGCGCTGAGCGGCGTTGGTATCCTGAAATTCATCCACCAGCACATGCTGAATTTCACGACCCCGGTAACGCTCGCGCACTTCCTCGATCTGCAACAGGTCGCGCGCCAACGCTTCCAGATCGTTGAAGTCGAGCGCGTGTGCTTCCGTTTTGAGCTGTCCATACGTGGCGCGCGCCGTCTGGATCGCTTCTGCCCACAGAGGGACGAGTTCGGCGGCTTCGCGCTCTTTGGACTCATCGCGCTTTGCAAGATTACTGACGATCGCTTTGGCGTGATCGCGAACGTTCGTAATGACCGCTTTAGTGGCCTTCAAAGCAGCATCGCCGCCCCAATTGCTGGCCTTGCCACCTTGCACGCTGACCTTTGCAGCGACGAAAGCAGTCAGCGCGTCATAGGCTTGATCGGTCGCGATCGCGGCATATAAATCGCGCACGGCGAACCATGCAGGCGTTAACACATCATCGGCGGGCGGCAGCGGATCAGGCGTCCAAGCGAGATCGGCCATGAAGTCGGCGTCCACGCGCAAGCGATCGATCGCGTCGGCTTTGGCTTGCGCATACAAAGTTTGCCAGCTTGCAAGCACGGTTGTGCTGTCCAGCGGATCGACCCGCGCCGTATTATTGAGCATCACGCGCAAGGTATCGCGAATGACTGTCGTATCGTAGGCGCTGAACAAGTGAATCGCGTTCGTGGTGGTGAGCTTGCGCATGGCGTCTTCGATCGCGGCGTCCTGCATAATGGCCGCGTCCATATCGTCAAGCTGCTCAAAGCCCGGATCGATGCCCAAATAAGCCGCGTTGCCGCGTATCAGCATCGCGCACAACCCGTGAATCGTGCCGATCCGCGCGCTGTCGAGCGCTGCCTGGTGCGTCCGCCAAAACGCGATCCGATCGGCTTGCAGGGGGCTTGCTTGTACAGCCTCCGCGATCCGCGTTTCAATCGCTTGCCGCACGCGATCGCGCATTTCGCGAGCGGCTTTTTCGGTAAAGGTGATCGCGACTAACGACGGCAGCGTCCAATCAGGATGCGCCTCCAACAGCGCCACAAAGCGATCGACCAATACGCGCGTTTTGCCACTGCCCGCACCCGCGATCACGATCAGGTTGTGATCGTGCGTATAAATGGCGTCGTGCTGTTCAGCGGTGTAATTCATCGTACTATGACCAGCGAGCATTATAAGGAATGTCGCCCTTGCAAGGCGCGCATGAGCGTCACCGAATCGACATATTCCAGATCGCCACCCGTCGGCAAGCCGCGCGCTAATCGTGTGACGCGCACGCCCGTCATGGACAGCGCATTTTGCACGGTCATCGAAGTAGCATCACCGAGCACGCCGGGGTTGGTCGCCAGGATTACTTCAGTGACGCCGCCTTTTTGTATGCGGGTGACCAGTTCGTTGATCTTCAAATGCTCCGCAAACACGCCGCGCACCGGATCGATCTCGCCGTGCAAAACGTGATAGCGACCCTTATAGACGCCAGTGCGCTCAATTGCCAGCGCGTCGAGCGGCTCCTCCACTACGGCGATCACAGTGGCGTCACGGTCAGAATCCTGACAGGTGGGGCACGGATCGTTTTCGGTGATGTTGAAACAGATCGAACACAGCTGCGTTTTCGCTTTGAGTTCCGCGACGGCTTGCGCCAACTGGTTACTGACATCATCCGGCGCGCGCAGCAGGAAGTACGTCAGGCGTGAGGCAGTTTTCGGCCCGACGCCAGGCAGCCGCGAAAATGATTCAATGAGACGGGTGACCGGCTCTGGAACAGTTTTACTCATGGTAGATTACACTCAGGGCATATATAGCTAATTGCTAATTGATTGATAAAACTTGCTACAAAAAAGTCTCGGCTTGCTCTATTCGAAAATGGCTTGAGAATTACTTGCTTTTGTGTCATGTTAAGATTTGAATGGTGCTTTCAAAAACCGTTTTAGATAATCCTGAATGGAAAATGCTGCCCACTCGCGATCATCATTTTCGTGATTCCAGGTATAAATATCAGACGACCTGATTAAGCCATCCAATATCGGAAACGCAAGCTGATCACCGTTACCCAAATCCCCAAAAAATAAAAGCGTATGGAATGGCATGTAGAGCTTTTTGAAATCTGGATCATCACGGAAATCAAGATTAACGTCTTCTATCCGATTTACAGGCCAGATTAACCAAACTCCTGTATCCTCATAAAATCCGTTTGTTTCTAACAATAGGCTTTTCAACTCGTCAGGGATCGGTATTTTCAAAGCGTTTTCTAACTGAGCGAGCTGTTCATGACTAGCGGGCGCGAAGAAAGTACATTCCGCGTTTAACTTGTGGATGAGTTCGCGCCACACAAAATGTTTATCCTGCTAAACGAGCACGTGGTTGGGATATAAATGCCCTTCCCCACTTGCGGAGAAAGGCACTTATTCTATCGTAAGGGTATCGCTACGGGCACAAGAATCCGCTGCGGATTCGCGATGTATTCTTCAACGGTGGGCGTGTCGTCCTCGTGATACCAATCTTCATGGTCAGAATGGCGATGACACTCCAAACACTGCGTCACCTTCCAACTTTTGGCGCACGCCGGACACACGCCATGTGTATCGAACGTGTGCCAACGATGACCACACGAGCACGCCCACAGCTCCGAACCCGCTGGTCGCCAATCGCAGCGCGGACAAGCAATGTACATCGCGTTTACACCCCGTTCGCCAGTTCGCTAACCGAGCATCCCCGGCGGCAGCATCCCGGACAGGCCGCCCGTGATCGCTTCCATGCGTTCGGCGGCGCGTTCCTGACTCTTTTCGATCGCCTGATTCACGGCCACGATGATCAAATCTTGCAAGTCACTAGCCCATTCTTCATCGGCCATATCCAGTTTGCTGCGATCGATCGTGAGCGACTGCATCTTTTGATGACAGCTCATCACCACTTTGACCATGCCGCCCGCTTCAGTCTCGACCGTTTCAGTGGCAAGCGCTTCCTGCGCCTTCGCCATATCTTCTTGCATCTTCTGCAACTGCTTCATCATGCCAGCGTTGCCGCCTGCTCCGCCCGCTGCACTGCCGCCCCCACCCATACCGCTGTTTGCTGGTCCACCAAAAGCCGGACCGCCAAAACTACCACGACGCTTAGGCATTGTTTCATACTCCTGTAGTTATTCTTTAGGGTTCTTTAGGTTCAAACCGATTGATGCTACCCACTCCGCGCGCAAACTCCGCCAGATCAGGTGGCATTTGGTCGAGACTTTCACTTTGCACATCAACCTTGCCCGGCACAATTTTAATTTTAATGCCGTTTCCCATCAAGGATTTAATCACCAGCGACAACGCTTTGCGATTTTTGTCCTCATTCATGATATCCACCAGCGACGCATTGCGCATGATGATGATCAGCGTTTCATTCTCGATTGTTTTCGGCTCAGTCTCTAACAGCCGAGCGCCGAGCGGTTTATCTTGTGCGCGCGCCGTCTCGATGATTTCCGGCCAGCGCTTTTTGATTTCCTGAATGGTCAGCACGCCTGCCGTGCCTTGCTCAATCGCTGCTTCAGGTTCGGGCGCAGCTTTGCCACGTGATTTAGGCGCAGCTTTAGCGGTGGGCACTGCTTCTTCAACCGTAGGGCGCGTGCTTTCGACCAATGCCAATTCGAGCGGAAGCTGTGGCACGCCGCTGGATCGCATATCGCCCAACGCACCGTTGAACGCGCGCACTGCCCGGATCAACGCCGATCGGCCAATGCCCGCCGCTTGTGATTGTAAGGCGTCGCGCTGCTCATTGGACGTGTTGACCAACGCGGCACTGCCCGTTTGTGTCAGCAGTAAACTCCGCAGATAATCTACGATTTGCGCGCCGAACTGTCGCGGATCAGCGCCTTCGTCAAGTGCCTGATTGAGCGTATCGAGTCCGGCAGCCACGTCGTTATCGATTAACGCTTGCACTAACCGCCCAACTGCGCGATTGCCCGCCGTACCCAACACATGCTCGGCCATGGTGAGCGTAATGTCTTCGGACGGATCGCTGACCAGTTGATCGAGCAAGCTGATACTATCACGCACACTGCCCGTGCCCTGTCGCGCCACCAATTCGAGCACTGCGCGATCGATGTGCAGCCCCTCAAACTCTGCGATCGCGCCGAGCCGATCGGCCACTTCCTGAAGCGGCACCCGCCGAAACTCAAATTTCAGGCAGCGCGATTTGATCGTTGCCGGAACTTTATCAAGCTCGGTAGTTGCCAGCACGAAAATCGCGTGCTCAGGCGGCTCTTCCAACGTTTTGAGCAGCGCATCGAAAGCCGCAGCCGAAAAGCGGTGTACTTCGTCTATCACGTACACTTTGTAGCGGCCTTCATTGGGTGAAAAGCCGATCTTTTCGCGCAGTTCGCGCACATCATCCACGCCGTTATTGCTGGCGGCGTCGATCTCGATCAGGTCGAGATAGCGCCCTTCGTTGACGGCCACGCACGCCGTACAGGTATCGCACGGGCGTACCGACACGTCTGGGTACAAGCAGTTGACCGCTTTCGCGAGGATGCGCGCCAACGTCGTTTTGCCTGTGCCGCGCGGCCCGCTGAATAAATAGGCGTGCCTGATACGGTTTTGCGCGAGTGCGTTCTGCAAACTGCGTGTGATATGTTCTTGCCCGATCATGTCAGCAAACACGCGCGGGCGATATTTCAAATAGAGGGCTTGGCCTGACAATTAGGTATCCTTGCTGGCTCAGCGACACGCTCATTATACCACATCCAGCGCTCAAAATCGCGCTTGCACTTGCGGCTTGCCAGGGCTATCGCATCAAAAGTGAAAGGGAGAAAATGGCTGAGTGAGCAGAGAGGCGACGAAGCGTGCTTTGGCGATATCGTGGATTCAAGCGTAGCTATGGAAATAATCCTGGTGGCAGTGTGTGGCCGTGTTTGGCGAAGCAAAACAAGAATAGCCGAAACAATCGCTAGATTTACCCACACTAACGCTCTTCGGCATTGCGTTAGCAAAGTTCTCAAGCGCGTTTCGCGATAGTACGCAAGTACGCTATACTGATCATTCATTATTTGACCACTCCCCCAGGATACAATTATGTTCCGCCTACCGCTTGCTATTCGGGTGTGTGCTGTGTTGGCACTCATGACCGCTTTTGCAAACTTATTACCCCTGCATATAGCACGCGCGGCGGTTTGTACTGTAACGAATACTGTAACGAATAACGCGGACAGTGGGATTGGCAGCCTGCGTGACGCAATTACCTTTGCGAATGCCAATAGCTGCGGCAGCACGATCGACTTTGCGATTACTGGTTCGCCGCCAGTGCTCATAATTGTGCTTGGATCGGCACTACCACAAATTACCAGCGCAGTTTTAATCGACGGTGATACACAGCCTGGCCTGATTATTGACGGCGCAAGCAGTTTTCGCCCACTGGATATTGCTGTTGGGGGCGTCACCTTACGCGGGTTGACCTTTCAAAATGGTTTTGATGCTTCACGTAACGGCGGCGGTGCTGTATATGCTGAACTTCCGGCAGGCGCAGTGTTGACCATTGCGCATTGTCTTTTCCTCCACAATACAGCGCAATATTATGGCGGCGCATTGTTCAATACCGCTGGTACTGTGCAAATCGACGACAGCACTTTCTCTAACAACACAGCGTCTAATTCGGGCGGCGCCATCCATGATGAAAAAGGGATTGTCAACCTGAATCGCAGTACACTTTTCAGCAATAATACTATGCAGGGCGAGGGAGGCGCAGGCATCTATTATAATGATATTCCTCCCGGCCAAATCGCTACCATCAGCAACAGTACGATCGAAGGTAATCAGGCGGCAGCAGGTTATGGTGGCGGCGTCAATAGCGCTGTCCCCATACGTGACGGCACATTAAATATTATCAGCAGCACGATC
>Ga0209511_1001638_pt1 | contig 19358 bp, 19 predicted proteins | sample SSSSmetaG_FD_184141 | JGI IMG/M metagenome (GOLD analysis project Ga0209511, IMG submission 184141) | Glacier valley bacterial and archeal communities from Borup Fiord, Nunavut, Canada, to study Microbial Dark Matter (Phase II) - ​SSSS... | ecosystem: Environmental > Aquatic > Freshwater > Ice >...
CCTGCCCCCCACCCTGGCCCTGCTCTGGAGCCTGAAGCCCACCACCGTCGACAAGCAGGAGTACCTGGAGCTGATTCCGGTGCGCAAAACCCGCGACGGCGTGCCCCCGCTCGGCGGCGAAGTGGTGAGCGACGCCCGCTCCGACATCGGCCAGAACGGCCAGCCCGAAGTGCTGATGAACATGACGCCCTCCGGCGCCCGCAAGTGGCAGAAAATGACCGCCGCCAACATCGGCAAGCAGGTGGCCATGGTGCTCGACGACTACGTGTGCTCGGCCCCCGTGGTGCAGAGCGAGATTTCGGGCGGCAGTACCAGCATCACCGGCAGCTTCCAGATTGAGGACACCCAGGACCTGGCCAACCAGTTGAAGGCCGGCAAGCTGCCCGCCCCCACGCGCATCGTGGAAGAAGCCGTAGTAGGCCCCTCGCTCGGCAAGGAGGCCATCAACCAGGGGCTGTACTCGTCGCTGGCCGGCCTGATTATCATCATGCTGTTCATGGCCGCCTACTACGGCCGTGCCGGCATCGTGGCCGACATTGCCCTGCTCTTCAACATGTTCCTGATTATGGGCGTGCTGGCGCAGTTCGGCACGGCCCTCACCCTGCCCGGCATCGCCGGTTTGATTCTCGTCATCGGCTCGTCGGTGGACGCCAACGTGCTGATTTTTGAGCGGGTGCGGGAAGAGCTGAGCCACGGCCTGAGCCTGCCCGACGCCATTAACAAAGGCTACTCGCGGGCCTTCTCGGCCATCTTCGACTCCAACGTGACGACGATGCTGATTGCCGTGATTCTGGGCTTCTTCGGCACCGGCCCGGTGCAGAGCTTCGCCATCACGCTGGGCATCGGCGTGCTCACCTCGTTCCTGTCGGCCGTGTACGTGTCGCGCCTCATCATCGAGTGGATGATTAAAGGCAACGAAAACCACCCGATGACCTTCAGCACCGCCATTTCGCGCAACCTGTTCAAGAACCTGAACTTCGACATCGTGGGGATGCGCAAGTATGCGTACGGCTTCTCGGCCGCCGTCATCCTGCTCGGCTTCACGCTGATGTACTTCCAGGGCGGCCCCAACCTGGGCGTCGACTTCAAGGGCGGCCGGGCCTACGTGGTCGATTTCAACAAAAGCATGGAAGCCTCCGGCGTGGCCGACAAGCTCCGCCCCGTGTTCCAGGGCGCCGGCCTCGAAGTGAAGCAGTTTGGCAACCCCGGCCGCCTGCGCATCACCACCGGCTACCTGGCCGAGGACGAAAGCAGCGCCGCCGACACCAAGGTAGCCGCTGCCCTCAACCAGGGCCTGCAGCAGTACGCCGCCGACGCGCCGCAAATCAAGTCGACCTCGAAAGTGGGCGCCACCATCGCCGACGACATCAAGCGCACCTCGGTGCTCTCGCTGGGCCTCACGCTGCTGGGCATCTTCGTGTACGTGCTGTTCCGCTTTGAGAAGTGGCAGTATTCGATGGCCGCCGTGGTCGCGCTGTTCCACGATGCCCTGCTCGTGATTGCCGCCTTCCCGATTGCCCGCGCCCTGGGCGCCAACTACGAGATGGACCAGATTTTCGTGGCTGCCGTGCTCACGGTGATTGGCTTCTCGATGAACGACACGGTGGTGATTTACGACCGAATCCGCGAGTACTTGCGCGAAAACCCCAAGCTGACCTTCGCCCAAGTGGTGAACCCGGCCCTGAACTCGACCTTCTCGCGGACGATGATTACGTTCACGACCGTGTTCCTGGTGGTGCTGGTGCTCTACATCTTCGGCGGCGAGACGCTGCGCTCGTTCTCCTTCGCCATGATTATCGGCGTGATTTTCGGCACGTATTCGTCGCTGTTCATCGCCACCCCGATTATCCTCGACACCTACGGCAAGAAAGAGGAGCGCGAGCGCCTCGCCGCCGGCGAGGACGTGAGCGGCCTGCCCGGCGACGCCCCCAAGCTGAGCACGGCCACCGTGTAAACGGCCACCGCCCGCTGCCAACGAAAAAAGCCCGGCCCTGCGCCGGGCTTTTTTTGTGCTCAAGCAACCGGTTCTGCCTATCTTCCGAGTGAACTAGAGACGCCCGCCAACCGCCGCATATGCTGCACCTCTCCTCCCCCAATGCTGCCCCGCCTACGCTGCTGGAGTTGCTGGCCGCTTGCCAGCGGCAGGAACGAGTGGCCCAACGCCGGCTGTACGGCCAGTTTCACGGCTTTGCGATGGGCATCTGCCTGCGCTACGCCCGCGACCGCGACCAGGCCCTGGAAGCAGCCAACGACGGCTTCCTGAAAGTATTCCGCGACCTGCACCGCTTCGATGCCACCCGTCATCCCGCCGATGTGCTGGGTTCGTTCCGCGGCTGGCTCAAGCGCATCATGATTCACACCGCCATCGACCACTACCGCGCCAACGAACGCCACCAGCACCAGCAAGAACTCGACGACGCCACCCTGAACCAAGCCGACCAGGGCGCCACGCCGCTCGACACCCTGAGCTACGACGAGTTGCTGGGCCTGGTGCAACGCCTGCCCCCGGCCTACCGGGCGGTGTTCAACCTGGCGGCCATCGACGGCTTCGGCCACGAAGAAATCGCCGAGCAGCTGCACATTTCGGTGGGTACGTCCAAATCAAATTTATTCAAGGCCCGGGCCCGTTTGCGAACCATGCTGGCCCAGCGCACTACCCACTCACCCCCCCGCTATGTGGTCGGATAACGATATTGACACCGCGTTCCAACGGCTCAACCCGCCGGAGCCGGAGCCCACGCCTTTCCCGCTGGATGCCTGGCTGCGCCTCGAAACGCAGCTCGACCAAGCGGTGATTGCGCGCGAGGTGCGGCGCAAGCTGTGGCGGTTCTTCGCGGCCGAAGTGGCCGTGGTGGCGCTGGTGGCGCTGGGCTGGCTGCTGTGGCCGGCGGGCAAGGCAACGCCGGCGGTGGCCACGGCGGTGGCCGTTCCGGCCGCTGCCGGGCGGGTGGCCGCGCCGGGTTCGGCCGGAACGGCGGGGGCGCGCAACGCTTCAGAACCTGCCCGCCAACGAGTGGCCGCCACAGCTACCCGAAGCGTATCCAAAGCGGGCGTGGCGACGAGCAAAACCCCAACGACCGCCGCCCTGGCCGCCGGCAAAAAATTGATGCCGGAGGAATTTGCTACGCCGGCCGCACCGGCGGCCCGGCCCGGCCGGGCCCTCGGCGGAGCGCCGGTGCTGGCCGCCGCGCACAGTGCTGAAACCAGCCAGAACACCGGGAGAAACCACGCCGAAAGCCAGCACTTCGGGCACGCCCGGTTGGCCGTGGGGAGCAGTGCGCACCCGACCAAGCCGGATTATGCGCGGCGGCTTGCCAGCGAAAACGTTGCCGGGGCGGCGGCTTCGGCCGGCCTTGCTGGTGCCGGCGCGGCACCTCGCCCGCGGGCCGCGGCGGCGGGTGCCGGGCGGGACTTGGGCAGCGCCTTAGTTGGCCGGCCCACGGGTTCGGCGCCGGGTGCGCCCGCCTCAGCCGCGCGCACGGCGGCAACTTCCGCAGCCGAGCCCCGGGTGGCAGCCGTTGAGCCCTTGGCGCCGCAACCAATCGCAGTGCGGCCGGGCGCGGCGGCCGCGCTGCCCACTCCACTTGCCACCCTGGCCGTGGCGGCTCCCACGCCCGGCGCCCCCACCCCGGCCCGGCAGCCCCGCTTTTACCTCGGCTTGGTTGGAGCGGCCGACGTGACCACCGTGAAATTTGCCAGCGTGCAGAGCCCCCTGCCCAACGTGGGCTTGGTGCTGGAATACCGCCTCACCGACCGCCTGCGCCTGACTACGGGGCTGCTGCGCGCCACCAAGCAGTACGCGGCCCACCGCGAAGACTACGACTTTGGCGCGTATTCCACCCGCGTGTACCAGCGCAATTTCAAGAACGTGGACGGCGCCTGCACGGTGCTCGACGTGCCGCTGAACCTGCGCTACGCCTTCGTTTCCCGGCCACAATACCAATTTTTCGGCAGCGTGGGCCTTTCTTCGTTCTTCATGCAGCGCGAACGGTACACCTACGACTACATGGAAAACAACCTGCCCCACCAATGGGAAGGCTCCGCCGTGAACCAAAACCGCCATTTGTTCAGCATCTTCAACCTGTCGGCCGGCTACGAGCGCAACCTGAGCCGCCGGTGGAGCCTGCAAGCCGAACCCTACCTAAAACTGCCCCTGAGCGGCGTGGGCCTGGGTAAAGTGCGCTTGCTAAGCGCCGGGGTTTTCCTGGGGGTGAAGTACGGATTTTAACTCCGCGCCCCGCAAATAGTCTAACCCATTATCTTCACTTTTTCTCCTCACCGCGTCCTAAATGTTCGTTAAACGCCCACTTCTGGCTTATTTCCTCCCGGTGCTGGCGGCCGCCGTGGCCCTGCTCACGGCAGCCCCCGGCTGCACGTACTCGCACGGCGACCCCGCGCCCGTCTCCGCTGTGGCCTGCGACACTACGGCCCGCATGACCTACGACGCGGTAATTGCCCCCATTTTCGCCCAGCACTGCCTCGAATGCCACGCCAGCAACAAGGCATCCGTTCTCGGCGGCGGCAACGTGTTCGACAGCTACGCCACGGTGTCGGGCTACCCGTCCACGGCGCTCTTGGGAAGCATCACCCAGGCCCGCGGCTACGACCCCATGCCCAAGGGCCGGTCCCGGATTTCGGACTGCGAAATTGCCCGCATCCGGGTGTGGATGGCGACCGGCAAGTCCGAGAAATAGTGCATTCCCTCCCTGCTGCTATGAAACGCCTTCTTTTTCTGCTGTTCGCGTTGTGGCTCGTTACGGGGCTGCCCCATGCCCGCGCCCAAGGCAAGTACCTGACCAAGGCGGGGCAAGTTTCGTTTTTTTCGGCCACCCCCATCGAAGACATCGAGGCCCGCAACAAACAAGTGGCCGCCGTGCTCGATTTTGGCACCGGCCAGTTGGCTTTCACGCTCCCCGTCAAAGGCTTCGTGTTCAAGCGCACCCTCATGCAGGAGCACTTCAACGAGAACTACCTGGAGTCCGACAAATTCCCGCGGGCCACGTTCAAGGGCCGCTTTGTTGGGTTTGAGGCCGCCACGCTGGCCACGGCCGGGGCACACCCCGTGCAGGTGGAAGGCGACCTCACCCTGCACGGCGTCACGCGCCACATCCAATTACCGGCCAGCCTGGAACTGAAGGACGGCCGGCTCCAGGCATTTGCCGCCTTCACCGTGGCCTCGGCCGACTACAACATCGACGTTCCCCTGCTGGTGCGCAACAACATCGCCAAAACGGTGAGCGTGCGCGTGTCCCTGGCCTGCGACCCGGTGGCCGGGGCCGTGGGGACCACCAGCCGCCCTGCTAACTAACAACTCACCACTCGTTTTTTTATGAACCGCTACACCTACTCCAAAACCACTTTTTCGGGCCTATTGCTCGCGCTGCTGCTGGCCGTGGCCGGCCCGGCCCGCGCCCAAACCGACCTGCTGGCCGACCTCGAAAGGCAAACCGCCGACTCGACCAAGCGCGAGGTGGTGGCCGCCACGTTCAAGGGCACGCACATCATCAACGCGCAGTCGGTTGAAACGCCCGGCAAGGGCACGCTGGCCTTCCTCATCCAGCACCGGTTTGGCACGCTCAACAGCGGCGCCTACGAGTTTTTCGGGCTCGACCAAGCCGTGCTGCGCCTCAGCTTCGAGTACGGCCTCACCAGCCGACTGGCGGTGGGCGTGGGCCGCAGCAGCATCGACAAAACCTTTGACGGCTTTGTGAAGTACCGGGCCTTGCAGCAAACCACCGGGGCGCGGCCCATGCCGGTTTCGGTCACGCTGTTTGCTTCGTCGGCCATCACCACCGTCAAATTCAACCAGCCCGCCACGGAGCGCAACACCGCCTCGCGCCTCGACTTTGCTTACCAGGTGCTCATCGCCCGCAAGGTCAGCCCCGGCCTGTCGGTGCAGTTCATGCCCACGCTCATCCACCGCAACTACACCCCGCTGGCCGGGATGCAAAACGACGTGTACGCCCTCGGCGCGGGCCTGCGCCAGAAGCTTAGCAAGCGCATCGCCCTCACCGCCGACTACTTCTACCTGTTGCCCGGCTACGCGGCCCGCAACTACTACAATGCCCTCGGCGTGGGCTTCGACATCGAAACCGGCGGCCACGTCTTTCAGTTGCACTTCACCAACGCGAAGGGCATGACCGAGAAGTTCTTCGTGCCCCAGACCGACGGCAACTTCTTCAACGGCGACATCTACTTCGGCTTCACCGTGGCCCGGAATTTCACCGTAAAATCGCAGCTGAGGTGAGCCAAGCGTTAAGCGCCAAAAAAGGCCCGCCTGGTAATCCGGGCGGGCCTTTTTTGGCGCTTAACGCCTGGCTACTTCTCTACACCAAAATGCCTTCAGCCACCACGCTTTGCACTTCGGGCACCATGCGCTTGAGCAGGTTTTCGATGCCGGACTTGAGCGTGACCGTGGCCGAGGGGCAGCCGGAGCAGGACCCCTGCAGGTTCACGGTCACGATGCCCTCGTGGTAGCTTTTGAAGGTGATGTTGCCGCCGTCCTGCTCCACGGCGGGGCGCACGTAGTTGTCGAGCAGGTCGATGACTTTTTGGGCAATCTGGCCTTCCTGCTGGGTGGGGTCGCCGGCGGTGGCGGCCTGGGCGGCCTTCTGTTCGGCGGCGGGGTCGACCAGGAAAATGGGGCCCCCGGCCTCCACGTAGCTTTTCAGGAACTGCCGCAGCTCGGGGATGAGCTGGGTCCAGGTCAGCCCGGGCTGGTTTTTGGTGACGGTAACAAAGTTCTGGGCGATGAACACGCGGCCCACGTAATCGAACCCGAACAGCTCCTGCGCCAGCGGCGAGTTGGCCGCCGCGTCGAGGGTGGGATAATCCACGCTCACGCCGTCAACGAGCAGGTTCGAGTTGAGGACAAACTTCATGCTCTCCGGGTTGGGCGAGGCTTCGGCGTAAATGGAAACGGCGGACATATGCTTGGTTGTTAGTTGCGGGTTGTTAGCTATTAGGTATCAGCATCCAAATTCGATACCACTCGTCATCCAGGTTTTATCGGACCCCTGCCAACGAGCGACTGACGGCCATAACGGTATAACCGCAACGGGGCGGCCGAGGTTGCAAATGTACGTACATCAATTCGGTTACATCCGGTTGGCCCGCGCGCGCAGCAGCAAATCGGCCAGCACCAACTGGGTCATGGCTTCCACGATGGGCACGGCGCGGGGCAACACGCAGGGGTCGTGGCGGCCGCGGCCGGCCAGCGTGATGGCCGCGCCCTGGTCGTCGATGGTTTGCTGGGGCTGCAGGATGGTGGCCACGGGCTTGAAGGCCACCCGAAAGTAAATGTCCTGCCCGTTGCTGATGCCGCCCTGGCTGCCGCCGCTGTGGTTGGTGCGGGTGCGCACGGCGCCGGCCGCATCGGTGTAAAATGCGTCGTTGTGCACCGAGCCCGGCAGCGCGGTGCCCGCAAAGCCGGAGCCAAACTCGAAGCCCTTCACCGCGTTGATGCTGAGCAGGGCGTGGCCCAGCACGGCGGGCAGCTTGTCGAACACGGGCTCGCCCAGCCCGGCGGGAACGTGGCGCGCCACGCCCGTCACCACGCCGCCCACGGTGTCGTGCGCCGCCTGCGCCGCGCGGATGCGCGCCTCCATGCGCGCAGCGGTAGCCGGGTGCGGGCAGCGCACGGGGTTGCTGTCGATGAGGCTAAAATCAAGCTCTTCGTACCCCACGGGCACTTCTACCTCGCCCACGGCCGACACGTAGGCCCCGACTTCGATGCCGAAATGCGCCAGCAGCCGCATGGCCACGGCGCCCGCCGCCACGCGGGCCGCCGTTTCGCGGGCCGAGCTGCGGCCCCCGCCGCGGTGGTCGCGCCGGCCGTACTTGGCGTCGTAGGTGTAATCGGCGTGGCTGGGCCGGTAGGCGTGGGCCACGTGCGCGTAGTCGTCGGAGCGCTGGTCGGCGTTGGGGATGAACAGGCTGATGGGCGTGCCGGTGGTCACGCCTTCGAACAGGCCCGACTGAATCTGGACGGCATCGGCTTCCTTGCGCGGCGTGGTCAAGTCGCTCTGCCCGGGCCGGCGCCGGTCAAGCGCCGCCTGAATGTGGGCCGCCGCCACGGCCACGCCCGCCGGGCACCCGTCAACAATCACGCCGATGCCCGCCCCGTGGGATTCGCCGAAGGTGGTGATGCGAAAAAGGGTACCGAACGTATTGGACATTTGATTTAATGGTTAAGAATTAGCGGTTAGTGAGCTGTGGAAGCTGTTTAAAAAGTCCCCTTTTAATCGCCTGTCATCCGCTCGCGAAGGACAGATTAAGGATGACAAGATTTTTTGAACCACAGAACAGCTTCCATTACTGGTCATTCCCGAATCACCAGCAAAACTACCCCCGCCGCCCGGCGCGCCACCAGCCCGCCCCGGCCACCACCGCCAGTCCAGCCAGCAGCCAGTCGGCGTAGCGCCGCACGTCTTGGTACACATCGAGCGGCTGCAGGCGGGTATCGGCTTCGGCCAGGGCAGGGCCGTAAAACGGGTCATCACCGGGCTGGGCCAGCGCAACCGGCGCCGGCGCGGCGCCGCGCACCACGGGCCGAAGCTGCGGCTTCAGGGTATCAAAACGCGTCGTCACGGGGTTGAAAACAATGAGTTGCAGCAGGCTGTCGAGCCGCAACGGCCCGGCCCGCCGGGCCACCAGCCGGTACCGAAACTGCTTGCGCCCCCCCCCCGGCACCGGCTCCTCCCGCACCTCGGGGCCGTACACGTCGAGCGCCGGGCTCAGGGCCAAAGCAGGCGCCAGCACGGCGGCCAGGTTGCCCTGGCCCTCCACCCCAAACGCGTAAGTAAACGCCTGCCCCGCCCGGGGCGCGGCCGTGCTCAAGGCTTCGCGCAGGCGGTAGCTGCCCACCGCCATGCCCTCGCGCCGGGGGTGGGGCGGCAGGGCGCGCACCTGCACCGCCACGCCCCGCGCCACGTACGTCTTGTAGCCCGCCAAGCGGTTGTCCTGGCCCGGCTCGGGCTTTCTGAGAAACTTGAATTTCACCATGGTCAGTGCCAGGGGCGGGAACCGCAGGGGCTGGGTGGTGAGGGGGTAATACGTGTTTTCGGCCAGCCGGAAGCGCAAGTACAGCTGCCCGGCCCAGCGCACCGAATCGGGCGTCACGCTGGCTTCGGGGCCGGGGGCTTGCCAGGCGGTGGGTTGGTGCAGCTCGTGCAGCAAGGGCGGCAGTTGGTCGTCAAAATCGTGGAACGCCAACGCCGCTTGGTCGGCGGGCGTGAGGTAGAAGAATAGCCCTACGCGCACGCCTTGGCCCAAATACACGCTGGGCCGTTCGGCCACCACGGCCAGAAAGGCATGGTCGGGCACTTCCTCATACAGCGCCGGCTTGGGCTTGCCGAACATCTTGTCGAGGTTGGCCACGGCCTGCAGCGGGGCGCTGGGGTTGGCCGGCTTGGTGAGCGTTGCGGGGTTGGCCGGCGGGGCGGGGCCCACGCGCACGGTGGCCCCGCCGCCGCGCAGCAGCACGCCGTTCACCGTCAGTTGAAAGGGCTTGATGGTGTACTCGCCCTCGCCGTAGGGCATGTACTGCTGCGTCACGGTGAGGTCGCTGAACCGGCGGCCCTGCACGATGCGCGTGGTGGTGGTTCTCGTTTTGGGGCCTTTTTTGAACCCGTCCAATTCCGGAAACGGCGAGTCTTTTTCCAGGGCCACGCCCCGCAGCCGGAAACCCAGCGTGTACACCCCCGTGACGGGCAGCGCGGCCGGGCCGGGCACCAAGGCTACTTCGGCCGGGGCGGGCGCGCCACCCCGGGGCTCGGTTGCCTGGGCCCGGACAGTCCCGGGTTCCAGCAAGGCCCACAGCAGCAGCATCCCTACCAAAAATCTTCCCATAAATCACGATTGGTTAACGGCCCCTAAAAGTAACCCCAATCGCTGGAATGGCCGTTCCGGGCAGAATTATAATTCCTTATTATCAAGCTAATAACGCTCTGATGTTTGTAAAAAAGCACTAAAACGAATCCTTTGCCCCCCCTATCGCCGTATCTGCCCACAACCTGTTTCACAGCCAGGATTTTTGGATTGAAATGGGGCCGCCGGCCCGCGTCTGATTTCCGCACCTTTCCCTGTTATTTTCTATTTCTCACTTAACCATTTCCCTCTCATGTCCGACAACCTTCAGCCCCGCGGCTCCGACGAAACCACGTTCGCTCAGCCGCTGTATACGCCCATCAAGCGGCGCTCGTTCTTCATGTACGCTGGCGCTACGGCTGGGGCCACGGCCCTCGTGTTAGCCGGTTGCTCGAAAGACAGCACCACGACCCCAGTAGACAACGGTATCAGCCTCGGCGCTGGAGACGTGGGCGTGCTCAACTACGCTTACGCCCTGGAACAGCTCGAAGCCGCTTTTTATGCGCAAGTAAAGTCCGTCACTCCGGTTGGGGGCGCGGGCCTTTCGCAAATTGAAAAAGACTACTTCACCGAAGTAGCCACTCACGAAGAAATTCACCGCAACTTCTTCAAGGCCGCCATCACCCGCGACGCGCCCGGCAAGCTTCTGCAAAACCTGACGCCCAATTTCTCGGGCATCGATTTCACGCAGCGCACCACCCCGGCCGGCTCGGCCAAACTGGGGGTGCTGAACGCCGCCAAAGCTTTTGAAGACCTCGGCGTGGCCGCCTACAACGGCGCCGGCAAGCTTATCAAAACGGCTGCATACTTGGTAATCGCCGGCCAGATTGTGTCGGTGGAAGCCCGCCACGCGGCCTACGTTCGCGAGTTGATTACGCCCGGCTCGTTTGCTGCTGATGACCAGGTGAACCCCACCAACGGCCTCGACATGGCGATGGACCCCACCGCGGTTATTGCCATCGCCCAGGCCTTCGTTATGGAGAAACTGGACGCCAGCACCGTCGGCAAATAACCCCCTTCCCTTCACTCGTAATCAACTTTTGTTATGAATTTCTTCAAAATAATTGACCAGCTTTCGGAAGTGGACCCCGACGTACTGGACCGCTTCGATTCGCGCCGTGCCGTGTTCAGTTCGCTGGGCACCGCCGCCAAACGCTCGGCCCTGGCCGCTACGCCCCTGTTCCTGGGCGCCCTGTTCCAGAAAGCCTACGCCGGCACCACCTCGACCCCGGTTGAAGTGCTGCAATACGCCCTGACCCTGGAGCTGTTTGAGCAGGACTTTTACGGCAAGGTTAAAGGTTCGGCCCCTTACGCCGGCGCTTCCGCCGCCGACAAGGCCGCTATCGACAAGATTAAGCAGCACGAAGACTCCCACGTTACCTTGTTGCGCGGGGCCATCACCAGCCTGGGCGGCACGCCCGTAACCGGCGTCACGTTCAAGTCGGCCGTGTTCGCTACGCTGACCACGTTCCCGGCTCAATTGGGCATTGCCCAACTGTTGGAAGACACCGGGGTGCGCGCCTACAAAGGCCGCGCCGGCGAGCTGCTCGGTGATGCAAACGGCCTGCTGACCGTAGCCCTGCAAATCCACTCGGTGGAAGCCCGCCACGCGGCCAAAATCCGCACCATGCGCGGCCAGCGCGCCTGGGTGAGCCCCGCCGATGACTTGGCCACGCACCCGGTGTACACCAGCGGCGTGACCGGTCCTACGTCGACCACGACGCCTTTCGGCTACGGCATCCCGGCTTACACGGCCGCCAGTCCCACCGAAAACAACACGACGCAGTCGGGTGTGCCCATCACCACGGGCCTGGGTGCTACGTATAGCGCCGCCGATGCCGCAGCTTCGTTTGACGAGTACCTGCAGGCGGCCGAAGTGTTTGACGCTTCGCGTGCCGGCGGTTTGGTAGGCGCCTAATTTACGGTGCATCCCCTAAGGGTTGCACCACACCACTCAACGCCGGTTTCGCATTATGCGGGACCGGCGTTGTTTTTTGGGCCCTTGCAACCAATGGGCGGGCAGCGAGTACCTTTGCAGTGGCTGAGGCCCGAGGGTTCGGGCGGGCCAATTGAATTCGTTAAGCATGTCTGAACACTCACTTTCGCCCAACTGGCGGGCGCAGCCGCTGGGGCGGCGCGGGTTCCTGCGGGTATCGGCCGCTTCGGCGGCCACCGTGGCCATTGTGGCCACCACGGGCTGCAGCACCAGCACCCCCACGCCCGTCATCCCCCCCGACCCGCACCTCATCACCCTGGTTGCCGGCGACCAGGGACTGCTGTCGTTCGCTTATCTGCTGGCCGTGGCGCAGGCCACCCTCTACCAGAAGGTAATCGACAGCCCGGCCAGTGACCTTTCGGTGGCCGAGCGCGCCATTTTCACCGACATGCGCGACCACGAGGTGGTGCACCGCCAGGTGCTGCGGTACGCCATCAACCCCGACCTGACCCTGGCGCTGCTGCCCACGGATTTTGCCTTCAACCTGGCCTCGTTCAACTTGGGCACCCGGGCCGGCGTGCTGGCCGCCGCCCAGCAACTCGAAGACTTGGTGGTGGCGGTGTACCCCCTGCTGCTGCCGCTGTTCACCAACGGGACGCAACGGGCCTTATTCTTAAAAACGTCGTCGGTGCACGCCCGCCACGCCGCCACCGTGCGCGACTTGCTCACGCCGGGTTCGTTCGCCAACGACGACGTGGTGGAGAACGCCGGGCAGCTGGCCGGCCAGGTCCGCACCAAAACGCCCACCGAGGTACTTGTCGCGCTTGCGCCCTACTTCGCGCCCTACGTCATCACCGCTCCCAACGCGCCCCTCGCTGTATGAAGCTGATTTCCCTTCTCGACCGCTTGGCGGCGGCTCCCGCCGCGCCCACGGCCACCCCACGCCGGAACTTGCTTGGCCAATTGGGCCGGGCTGCCCTGGCCGCGCTGCCGGCCGGACTGGCGGCGCTGCCCGCTGCGGCCAGCCCCAAGGACACGCCTTTCGACGCCGTAGCGCAACTGCTGCTGCTCGAGCGCGTGCAACTGGCCTTGTACACCCAGGCCCTGGCCGTGAGCGGCCTCGTTCCGGCCGCCCAAGTGGCCGATTTCCAGCGCATCCGGCGGCACCAAACCCAGCACGAAGCCTTCCTGACGCAGGCCCTGCAGAACGCCGGGGCCGCGGTGCCGACTGCCCCGGCTTTTGACTTTAGCGGCCGGCACGGCGTGGCCACCAACCCGGTGCTGTTTCCGAACGTGCTGAGCAACTACGACGACTTCCTGGCCCTGGCCCAACAGCTCGAAGACCTCGGGGTGCGCCTCTACAAAACCCAGGCCTTCGCCATCACCACCGACAGCCAGCTGGCCAGGGCCGTGCTGCGCATCCACGCGGTGGAGGCCGAGCACGCGGCCCACGTGCGCGGACTGCGGCGCGGCCGGGGTGCCGTGGTGAAGAACTGGCCCAGCGAAGCCGACGCGCCGATAGTGCGCCCGGCCGCCGCCCAGGCACTCACCGCGGCGGCCACCGGCGGCGAGGAGAACCCCACGCAAAACCTCACGCTGACGGTTCCCATTCCCTTCGGCACCCTGCTGCTCATCCGCGATGGCACGGCCATCCACGACCCGGCCCTGGCCGAGGCCTTCGACGAACCGGTGAGCAGCGCCACGGCGCTGGCGGCCCTGGCGCTGTTCAGCTAAGCCGCTGCGTGTAAAATTCTGGCTTTTCACGGGCAAAGGGTCGCTTCGGTGGCCCTTTTTGCGTATCCGGGCAGCCTGTTTGCTGCCGGGCCGGCCGGGCGCTTGCGCAAGGCTGTTGCAATGTTGTATCTTTCATAACGGTCCCCGCCAAGCCAGCATCCGACGGCACGAGCGGGCACCCATCCCTATTTTTCACCGTTCCTCGCACGCCCCAATGCTCGACTACGTGAAAATAATTTTGTTGAAGGTCAGCTTCAACAAGGTATTGTTCGAAAAAGAACTCCGCAAAGCCCTCAAAGTGCTCGTTCCGGCCGAAGTGCCCGATTTTCGGAGTTGGTGCTACCAGCAGTTTGCCCGCATCTACCGCAAGGTGCTGCGGCGGGTGTTCGGCAGCTTGGCGATAACCGGAATTTAGCGGGCGGGCCAACCACCCCCGGCTACTGGGCCAACTGCTCGCCCGTCACAAATTTGATGTTGCGCTTCAGCCCCTCGTAGCCCGTGCGCTTCACGGCCGACTGGCGGAACAGCTCCGTGAACAATTCATGGGTGATTTCGCGCCAGTCGCCGGGCGTCAGGTCTTTCAGGCCGGGCGCGGGGTCGAACTGCGGTTCCTGGTGCGGCTTCGAGAAGCGGTTCCACGGGCACACATCCTGGCAGATGTCGCAGCCAAACACCCAGTTGCCGAACTGCCCGGCTACCTCGGTTGGAATCTGGTCCTTGAGCTCGATGGTGAAGTAGCTGATGCACTTGCTGCCGTCCACCACGTAGGGCTCGGTGATGGCCTGGGTGGGGCAGGCATCCACGCACTTGGTGCAGGTGCCGCAGTAGTCGCGGATGGGTCCGTCGGCGGGCAGCGCCACGTCCACAATCAGCTCGGCGATGAAGTAGAACGAGCCCGTGCCGGGCGTAATCAGGTTGGAGTTCTTGCCCACCCAGCCCAGGCCCGATTTCTTGGCCCAGGCTTTATCGAGTACCGGGGCGGAGTCCACGAAGCAGCGGCCGCCAATCTGGCCAATTTCGGCCTCCATGTCGGCCAGCAGCGTTTTCAGCTTGTCTTTGATGACGAAATGGTAGTCGCGGCCGTAGGCGTATTTGCTGATTTTGAGGGTGTCGTCGGGCTGCTGATTTTCGGGCGCGGGGTAGTAGTTCAGCAGCAGCGAAATCACCGATTGGGCGCCGTCCACCAGCCGGCGCGGGTCAAGCCGCTTGTCAAAGTGATTTTCCATGTAGCCCATCTTGCCGTTCATGCGGCGCGTGAGCCAGGTTTCAAGGCGCGGGGCTTCTTCCTCCAGAAATTCCGCCTTCGAAATGCCGCAGGCCATAAAGCCCAGCTTGGCCGCGCGGCGCTTAATAAACGGGGCCCACTGGGACTGAGGAAGCATGGGCAATGGATTATGGGACTGCGAAGAAACAAAAAACGCGCCGCTGGGAGCGGCGCGTTCCGTTGAAATGTAGAGACGCATACTTGCGTCTCGTCGTTGAACGATGACTTTGAAGGATTCGCAGACGATGAAGCGCCGGCCGTTCAACGGTGAGACGCAACTATGCGTCTCTACGACGTTATCTCGTCAAACAGGCTGCCGTTGTTGCCCCGCATGTGCTGGGGCAACAGGCGGCCGAGGTGCTGGTAGGCGGCCTCGGTGGCTTCCCGGCCGCGCGAGGTGCGCTTGATGTAGCCTTCCTGAATCAGAAACGGCTCGTACACTTCCTCGATGGTTTCGCCTTCCTCGCCGCAAGCCGTGGCAATGGTGCTGATGCCCACCGGGCCGCCCTTGAACTTGTCGATGATGGTGGTCAGGATGCGCTTGTCCATGTCGTCGAGGCCGCGGGCATCCACGTCGAGAGCGTTGAGGGCGAATTGCGCGATTTCGACCGTGATGGTGCCGTCGCCCTTGATTTGGGCGAAGTCGCGGGTGCGGCGCAGCAGGTTGTTGGCAATGCGCGGGGTGCCGCGCGAGCGGCGGGCGATTTCAAACGCCGCGTCGTCGTGGATGGGCGTGCCCAGGATTTCGGCCGAGCGCAGCACGATGGTGGTGAGCAGCTTCGAGTCGTAGTATTCCAGGCGGGCCGAGATGCCGAAGCGGGACCGCAGCGGCGCCGTGAGCAGGCCCGAGCGGGTGGTGGCGCCCACGAGGGTGAAGGGCGAGAGCGAAATCTGCACCGAACGGGCGTTGGGGCCCGAATCGAGCATGATGTCGATGCGGTAGTCCTCCATCGCCGAGTAGAGGTATTCCTCCACAATGGGATTCAGGCGGTGGATTTCGTCGATGAACAGCACGTCGTGCGGCTCTAAGTTGGTGAGCAGCCCGGCCAGGTCCGAGGGCTTGTCGAGCACCGGGCCGCTGGTCATCTTGATGCCCGCGCCCAACTCGTTGGCAATGATGTGCGAAAGCGTGGTTTTGCCCAGGCCGGGGGGGCCGTGCAGCAGCACGTGGTCGAGGGCGTCGCCGCGCTGCTTGGCGGCGGCCACGAAGACTTTCAGGTTTTCCAGAATCTTCTCCTGGCCCGTGAAGTCGTCGAAGCTGAGCGGCCGCAGGGCTTTGTCGATGTCCTTGTCGGTGGCATCGAAGTGGTCGTTATCGCCGGTGAGAAAGGCTTCGCGCATAATGGTATTGCTAAAATGACTGGTTGCCGCTTGCTAAGCAGATGAGTAACCAAACCGCTGGCAAAAAAGCTCCTTTGTTTCCAGAAAAAACCGCTTTACACAAAGAACGTCATGCCGAGCGCAGTCGAAGCATCTCTACCCCAATACTAGTTCAAGTAAAGAGGAATAGTTGGGCGGTGGAGATGCTTCGACTGCGCGGACGCCAGATAAACCTGAAGTTCTTTTATTCGATTGCTCCTCGGCCCTACTCGTGCAGCAGCACTTCGATATCGAGGTGCAACCAGTCGGTTTCCCAGGACTTGTGGTTGAGGCGGGCCGAGAGGTTTTTGCCGGCGTCGAGCAGGCGGGCCACGGTTTCGTTGCGGCCCTCTGGCAGGTAGCCCAGCCACACATTGGCCGGGTCGGGGGCGGGGGCGGTGTGCACCTGCACGGCCCAGTCGTCGTAGTGGTTGTCGGCCTCGCGGCTGAGGTGCAGGGCTTGCCCGAGTTTTAGCTCCGGCTCATACTTCTCCAAGTTGGGGCGGTGCGAAGTGCCGGCCACGAGGCATTCGAGCAGCACCAGGGGTTCGGAATCGGGGACGACTTTCATCATGGGACCAAATTACGGCGCGGGCGGCAGCTTTGCCGCGGCGGCGTACTTTGCGCGGGCAGGCCACCGGGCCCGCCCGCCGCCATGCTGCCCGAAGACCCCACCCCGCCTGCGCTGGCCGATGTGCTGCCGGCCCTACTGCTGCCGCGCATTGCCGCCCAACTGCTCTTTGCCCTGCCCGGCGTGTCCGCCCTGGGCACCCCGGCCGAACTCGTGGGCCTGGCGCGCCGCCTGGCCGCCGCCCAGCCCCCGCCCGGCGCGGCCGACGCGGACGCTACCGCCGAGGAGCTGGCCCTGAACGGACCCGACCTCATCCGCCTCTACCTGAGCCTGCAGGTACTGGCCCTGCTGTTCGTAGCTGACCTGGCGCCCGTGCTCCTGGCCCGCCTCAGTCCCGCGCCCGACCCGAACACCGCCTGGCACGACCCCGCGCAGCAGCACGAGATGCTGCACCACGTATGCAGCCAGGTGGAAGCCTTTGGGCAGCTCTTCGACGACATTTTTGGTGAGGAGCCGGCCTACATCGCCGCCAAAGCCACCGCCCGCAGCCTGGCCGCGCTGGTATAGGGGCCGGCAAAAAGGCCGTTTCCAGCGACATATAGTAATTTACACGAGCCAGCTACACGAGCCAGCCAGCTATTTACATAAGCCCTCCCTTCACCTGCACAAGCCGGCGGCGCGGCTGCCCGCGCCCGCCGCCTTACCGGATGACGCGGATGCGGTTGTTGGTCAGGTCGGCCACGAACACGTTGCCGCCGCCGTCGTAGGCCACGCCGTAGGGGTTGTTGAACTGGGCGGTGGCGCTCGCGCCGTCGGCAAAGCCGGCCGTGCCGCTGCCCGCCAGGGTGCTCACCACGCCGGTGGCCGCCACGATTTGCCGGATGCGGTGGTTGCCCTGGTCGGCCACGAACACGTTGCCGCCGCCGTCGCAGGCCACGCCGTAGGGGCTACCAAACTGGGCGGCGGCGCCCGCGCCGTTGGCGAAGCCGGCCGTGCCGCTGCCGGCCAGGGTGCTCACCACGCCGGTGGCCGCCACGATGCGGCGGATGCGGCGGTTGCTTTGGTCGGCCACGAACACGTTGCCGTTGCCGTCGCAGGCCACCCCGGTGGGGCCGTTGAACTGCGTGTTCGTGCCCGTGCCGTCGGCGAAGCCGGCCGTGCCGCTGCCGGCCAGCGTGCTCACCACGGCCGTGGTCGAGGCTTGGGTGCCTGTGGTCAGGTTGAGCCAAGCGGTGCCGTTGTAGTAGTACATGCCCGGCCCAAAGTCGGTCTGAAACACCATCAGCCCTGCCACGGGGGCGGCAATGGCCGCGCGCTGGGCCGAGGTGAGGCGGGGAAAAAGCACCCCCTGGGTGGTGCTGCGCGCTTCGAGCACGGCCGAGGCATCGGGCGCGCCGGCCGTGCCGATGCCCACGCCTTGAGCCTGGACGCCGAAGGAGAAGCCCAGCGCGGCCAGCAGGCCGGCGCACAGGGGCAGGAGCTTCATCTGAGAGGTTTTCATAGAGATGCAGGTAATTAATAGTAATTCTCAAATATACTTATAATTTGCGGCCTGCCAGCTGGTGGGGAAAACCATTCTACTTACCTCAAATATTCCCCACCTTTCCGGCCGTCAACCTGCCCCCCGGCCACCGGGTCGCGGCGGGCGGGCGTTCCCGTTTTTTTCATTTTTTCTACTTTTTCGCATGGACCAACGCCAGAAGAATGCCCGCAAGATGTACACCAACGTCCTCCAGTTTTTTGGCCACGCCGGGGCCAGGCTGCTGGGAATTAAGAAAATAAAGGAGCTGGTGGACCAGGCCACCGCCGACGTGGCCGCCGTCGATGCCGAGGCCAAGCGGCAACCCGCCGACACCACCGGCGTGACCCGCACCCGCACCGAAGTGAAAAAGGGCCGCCGAAAAAGCCGAGGCCCTGCGCGGCCTCGTGGGGGCCCTCAGGGCCAACGGCCCGCTGCAAACTGCCCTGCGCAAGCCGGTGAGCGGCTTCCTCTACGGGGCCGATGCCGCCTTTCTCGCCTACTGCCAGCAAGTGGTGGACGACGTGGCGACCCTCGATAAAGCGGAGCTGAAAGACGCCGGCTACGACCCCGCCATCCTGGCCGTGCTGGTGGCCGACCTGCTGGCCCTGAACGCCACCACCGGCGAGGCCGTGCAGCTGCAAACCGCTGCCACCACCGCCACCGACCACCTGCTGCCCCTCTTCGCCGCCGTGGAAGCCGGCCTGCTGCGCCTCGACAAGTTCGTGCACTTCCAGCCGTTTGCCCAGCCCACCCTCGTGCCGCAGTATGAGGCCCTGCGGGGGCGGCCCAAAACGCCGGCCACCCACCGCTTCCGCGCCAAGGGCCTCACGCCCTTCGATGTGTCCCAGCTCGTGTTCAACATTCTGCATGAGAGCGCGCCCACCCCCACCCTTTTCAACACCGGCGGCCGGGGCCACGAGGTGGTATTTTACCTGGGCGACGCCCCCGGCAGCTGCCCCCGCCCCGGCCAGGGCGTGCGGGTGAAAAACGGCAAAAGGTGACGCTGCCCGACTACACGGCCCTGGGCACGGCGGCTACGGAGCTGTACTTGCTGGTGATGCAGACGAGCGAGCTGGCCGCCGGCGGCTGGCGCGTGAAGGGCTAG
>Ga0209511_1001641_pt1 | contig 19342 bp, 18 predicted proteins | sample SSSSmetaG_FD_184141 | JGI IMG/M metagenome (GOLD analysis project Ga0209511, IMG submission 184141) | Glacier valley bacterial and archeal communities from Borup Fiord, Nunavut, Canada, to study Microbial Dark Matter (Phase II) - ​SSSS... | ecosystem: Environmental > Aquatic > Freshwater > Ice >...
GACCTTGCGAAGCCAACTCGAGGCGCGTAGGGTACAACGTCGCTTTCGCCGTGACCCTTCGGCCTACTTGGCCCAACTCGAGCATGACCTCCTCAGCCTAAATTTACTGCTGTAGTTTTTTTAAAGCTATTTTGTGCCTCCTCGTCGGCATCCACATGCCGAGGACGCGGAGACACACGGCTAAAGCCGACCTGGGATAAAAACTCGTAGGCCCGACCCGTATGAATTTCGAGGTCAAAGTTTTCTTTGAGCCACAGCTTCACCTTCGCGCCATCCCACAACACACCCTGTGCAAAATCGAAACGAATCTGCTGAGCTAAAAGCAACATCTGGGCGTCACTGAGCAACTTCAGTGGACCCAGATTATGGTGACGCAGGTCGCGTAGCCCCGCCAGACCCTGCGCGTTATAACGCTGAACAGCTTTGCAGTACGCCGGGTCGCCGTAACGCGTCACCGCGCGCACTTCGGCCTTGCTCTTGCCTTCGGTCAAGAGTGCAATCAATTGAATGCGACGGCGTTCTACCGCACAGGTGCTACGCTTGAACGCTTGCCACAGCACGTCCGCACTATCCTGAACTTTTAAAACCAACGCCTGACTCATGCCTTACTTTACCGAATTTATCGGAATCCGTATGACTACCTTTTTGAACACTGCCCATTTTATTCCCCTGAAACGCACCTGTGAAATCATGGAAGCGTTGTGTGGAGCGACCCCTAGCGATGGAACGGTAGCTTTAAACCTGAAGTTGGCCGCGCAACGTCTGGAAGGCTTTGAATGTCAACTCAAAGCGGCTTTACTCAAGCAAACGGTGCTGAATGCCGATGAGACAGGAAGTAAGGTGAACGGAAAAACACACTGGTTGCACGTGGTCTCGAATGCCCACTTCACCGTCTTGGACAAAGCGGCGTCTTGGCGAAAACGGCACCCCGTGGGGCCTCGCCGCACCTACCGGGCCTGTCCGCCTGTACGGACATCATGCTAAACGTGGTTTTGAGGCTCTGGAAGCTATGAGGGTGCTCAACACCTTCGCCGGAGTGGTGATGCACGATTGTTGGACCAGTTACTTCAAGCTCAATGCAACACACGCCTTGTGCAATGCCCACTTACTCAGAGAACTACGGGGTCTATTCGAGCATCACGGTCAGCTCTGGGCCGGAGAACTCCGTCTTGCTCTACAAGACGTTTACCACCACCACAAATTGGGCAGCCTCACCTTAGAAAGTAAAGCCATCTTCTACACCACCTTTGAGAGCTTGCTCGAGGCCGGACTGGCTGAAAATCCCGCCCTCGAGCAAGGTCTCAGAAAGCGGGGACGGGTCAAACAAACCCCAGGACGCAATCTCGCATTGCGCTGTCAGCAGCATAAAGACGACTATCTGCGTTTTCTGGAGGATGCTCGAGTGCCGTTTGACAACAATGGCACAGAGCGAGATATTCGGATGACCTGCATCAAGCGTAAGGTCTCGGGGGGATTCCGTTCAGACGCAGGGGGAGAAACCTTCTGCCGCATTCGTAGCTACATCTCTACTTTAAAAAAGCAGAGTCTCAATGTCTGGCACGGTTTGGTCAGCATCTTTAGCGGCAACATCCTGATGCCCGACTTCTCGGGCTGAGTAGTTACGAGGATAAAACTATCGTCCTGTTGCTCGATGGCGCAGGGTAGCATATCAGCAAGAAACTCAAAGTTCCCCCGAATATCGTGCTGCTGCACTTTCCCCCCTATACCCCTGAGCTGTCTCCTGCCGAACCCTTGATTCGCAAAATCAAAGACCCGGTGTGTAACCAAACCCTCAACACCCTTCCTGAAGTCCATACCCTGCTGGAGACCGAATGCACTCGACTGATGGCGTGTCCCGAGGAAGTCCGTTCACTGTGTCACTTCCCCTGGATACGCGATATGTGGAACTCTCTTTAATTTCGTATCAGACGCGCAGGACAAGTTTGACAATCTCAATTGCATTCAATTGCCAACGTCAAACGTCGAGCGCCAAAAACAGACCGGACGTTTGCGTTCAGCGTTTGCAGCACGGCAGCGCCGCTCAACTCCAGCTTACCGAACCGTAAGTCTTCTCCCGCTCTGGGCCACAAGAAAAGATGACCACCGGGCATCCGGTTTGCTCTTCAATCAGGTCCAGATACGCCTGAGCCGCACTGGGTAGGGTTTCACGGCTCGAGCACCCTTCCACGCTGTCCCATCCCTGCATTTGCCTGAAGATACTCTCTCCGCTGCTGCCATAACCCGTACACACCGGAATCGTCTCGAGGCCGCTCAGCACGTCCATCTTGTTGATGACCAGACCATCTAAACCGTTGAGGTCTACCGCGTAACGCAGCAGCTCGAGGTCGAGCCAGCCCACCCGCCGCGCCCGCCCGGTGGTAGTGCCGAACTCGTCCCAGGGCTGAGAACCGTCGCCACGCAGACGGTGTTCCATCGGCCCGAAGACCTCGGTCAAAAAAGGACCGTGACCAACCCGCGTGTTAAACGCCTTGGCCACGCCGTAAACCTTGTTCAGTGCCTTGTGGCTCACGCCGGTTCCCACCAGAATGCCGCCCACCGACGGGTGCGAACTGGTGACATACGGGTAGGTGCCGTAATTCAGGTCGAGTAGGGTGGCCTGCGCGCCCTCGAACAGGATGTTTCGCCCCGCCTTGACCGCTTCGCGTAGCATCTTTCCAGTGTCCTGCACAAACGGCAGCAGCGCTTCACGAATGGGCTGCATATCCTCGAGCGCCCGCTTCGCATCGGTCCAGCCCACTTCCCCCGTCGAGTTGGGCTTGGCTTCAATCAGGCGGCCCAGCGCCTCGAGCAAAACGCTGTTGTGCTCGAGGTCTCCGGCCCGAATACCCACCCTCCGCGCCCGGTCTGCGTAAGCGGGACCGATGCCGCGCCCGGTGGTGCCTACGAAATCCTTTTTGCTGTCCACCGATTTATGGTGTGGCAACACCAGATGAGCGCGGTCCGAGATGAGGAGTCGGGGGTTCAGTCCGCCCTCGAGCAGGGTTTTACGCTCCTCGATGAACTTCCAGGGGTCAATCACCATGCCGTCGCCCAGCACGCTGACCGCGCTTTCGTGCAGCACGCCGCTGGGCAGCAGATTGAGCTTGAAGGTTTTGCCTCCGGCATTGACGGTGTGACCCGCGTTGGCCCCGCCCTGAAAACGCACCACAAAATGCGCTTCTGGAGCGAGAAAATCGGTAATTTTACCCTTGCCCTCGTCGCCCCATTGCGCGCCCAAAATAGCGATTCCTGACATCTCGACCTCTTTATATAGCGTTTCCCGTAAATACCCAGTGTTTTTCTGGGCGATTTGGTGAGCGAGCAGGCCCGGTAGGTGCCGTTCTGCTCTGGGAGTGCGGAGCGAATGGAAAAAAGTAGTGTTTCTCGCGGTAACGGAGGCTTTGGAGTGTAGCGGAAAAGTCGCAGTGTTAGCGGGAAATACTATAGCCGCAGTCCCGCTCGAGTCTCGAGGCCGGGGTGGGCGCGTGTTTCCCTGCCAAAGTGCAAAAAAACACGGCGTCTGCGGACACCGTGATTCAGTGTAACACCTCCGTTCGAGGGGAGGCAGAAAGGGGCTAGGCAGCAACCCAAATCAGATTTGAACCTTTGTTTGCTTTGTGCTACACTCTTTCCTTGCCGCTCGAGGGGTGCCGTTTGGCCCAAGCTCTTCGATGTCGGGACTTCATAAACCGAGAGGAATCAATCATGGCTTTAAACGCACCAACCGTCGCCGCAGTGGTTCAAGAGCACGCCATCAACGAGAAGGACACCGGAAGCACTTATGTGCAGGTCGCTCTGCTCACCGCTCGCATCAACAAGCTCAGCAGCCACCTCAATGCCAACCGCAAGGACAAGCACGGTCAGCGCGGCCTGCAAATCATGGTGGGTCAGCGCCGCCGCTTGCTCAAGTACCTCGAGCGCACCGCTTTTGAAGATTACATCGCGCTCACCGACAAGCTGGGCATTCGCCGCACCCAGGCCACCTTGCGCTAAACCGCACCCTACATTTATGCAAAGTTTCAAAAGAAGTCCGCCTCGAGGCGGACTTCTTTGCTTACACCAACTTCTTGAGGGGTGTGTGATAATTATCTGGCAAATAGGTTAGAATAGGTCCATACTAAATGTGCTTGACCGCTCGAGCACTCAGGAGGACTTCATGAATAAACTTTCTCTACTGGTGGGCATGGCCCTCCTGATGGGTGCTTGTACTTCGCCCGCCCCCGCTCTCATTGTTGAACCCCCTCCCGTTGTCGTGCCCGACTTCAGTAGCTTGGTCGGCACCTGGACCGGTCCCTGGACTGGTCAGAGCGGTCGGCTCAAGGACCAATCGGGAACAGTGAACCTCACCGTCGCAACGGACGGCAAGGTGAGCTGCACACTTACTCAGAAATCTACCGCTGGAGGGGTCATTCCTGACTCAACTAGCGCTTGTGGTGGTACCTTGGTGCTCAATACCAGCACCCCACCCTCGGTGGCCATCGACCTCAAGTACACCTATCCAAAAAATCCCGAAGTGAGCGCCACTGGGTCCGCTCGAGTGTATTTAAAAGGCTCTGCCAAAAATATCATCGGGGCGCTCAACAACGTGGTGACGGGAACTCCAGACGCCAGTCAGTTCTCGGGCGAACTTGGCAACCTGTACTTCGAGCTGAGCAAGTAGATTTTCTTTTAAGGCGCTCGAGTAAAACAGTGGAACCCTTGAATTGGGGGGTTCCACTGCTTTTTAGCATTCCAGCTCGAGCGTCAATCTCCCAAGGTCATCAACGCGACCTGAAGCCCCTCGGTGTAGCTGGGATGGGTCAGCACCGCGTCGCGCACCACGGTGTAGGGCGCTTTGAGCAGCATCAGGGTGTAGAGCAGGTGAATGAGTTCTCCGGCGTTGACCATCAGCAGGGTCGCACCCAGAATCTCATAGGTATGCGGATTTACCAGAATTTTGACGAAGCCCTGAGTGTTACCCTCCTGTACCCCTCGAGCCACCCTCGCTGCCGGAATCTGCGCCACTTTATATTCGAGGCCCTGCTTTTTAGCCTCGGTTTCACTCAGACCTATTCGCGCCAGTTCGGGGTCGGTCCAGATGACGTAGGGAACGAGGCGCTGAGTGGTCCGTGTAGCGTTACCGATGAACTGATTTTTCAGAATGCGGTAATCGTCGTAACTGGTCGAGGTGAGCTGAAATCCGGGGCGGATGTCACCACTCAGGTAAAGGCCAGGAACTTTTGTCTCGAGCGTGTCACTGCACTCGAGCGCTCTTGTGCCGTCCAGACCCACAGTCTCGAGGCCCATGTCATGCGTGTTGGGTTTGCGGCCCGCTGCCACGAAGAGGTGGCTGCCCTGTAAAACCGCACCCCCCTCGAGCGTGAGCATCACCCTGTCCGCCGTTTTCTCGACCTTCACCGCTTTGCTGGCCAGATGCAGGGTTATGCCTTCAGCCTCGAGCATCGCTTGCATTCCCTCGCTCGCCTCGGGGTCCTCGCGCTCGAGCAGGCGTGAAGCGTGCTCAATGAGTGTGACCTCTGCGCCCATACGGCGGTAGAACTGGGCCATTTCCAGGCCGATGTAACCGCCACCCAGCATCAACAGGTGAGGCGGCAACTCGGCGTGCTCGAGCCAGTTATCGGCGGTGATGAAGTTTATCCCCTCAATGCCCTCGATTGGGGGAATATTCGCTCGAGTGCCGGGATTGAGCACCACCTTCTTCGTTTTCAGGCATTCGTCGCCTACCTGTACCACAAAATACTTGCCGTCCTGGCCCTCGAGCACAGCGTGTCCACGCACTAAACGTGGGTTCTCCGAGAACACCGTCTCGAGGCCGTCCACCGATTTTTGCACAATCTTTCTAGCCCGCTCGAGCACACCGGGAAAGTCCACTTTGACCTCGGGTATCTCGAGCGCAAACTCACCGCCGCGCCGCGCCTGGTGCGCCACCTTGGCCGAACCCAGCACCGCTTTGGTGGGGGTACAGCCAAAATTGACGCACGACCCACCCAACTGCTTGCGCTCGGCCAGCACAATTTTCTGGCCCGCCACCGCGAGGCTCGAGGCCAATGGAACCCCGGCCTGCCCCGCTCCAATAATCACCACATCATAAATTTCGTCATTCATGCCTGCATTCTAAGGGGTCGGGACGGGGCCTGCGAAGTCGTTTATCTTCGATAGCAAACGTCAAACGTCGAACGCCAAAAGCAGACCGGACGTTTGCGTTCAGCGGTTGTCAGGAGTGAAGCTCTTATCTTCGATAGCAAACGTCAAACGCCGAACGCCAAAAGCAGACCGGACGTTCGACGTTTGACGTTTGCCAGGAGCGAAGCTCCTCTAAACACTCCCCCTCTTACCGTCCAACCCTCCAACCCTCCAACCCTCCCTCTTTCCCCTGCTACAATCCGCTCGAGCAGTCGGAGGAACCCTTGCCCATCATCCCTTTTGGAACGCGCTACGTTTTGCCCCCGGAGTGGGAATGGCGCGAACACCTCAAACACCAGATACAGAGCACCCTCTCGAGTTGGGGCTACGCCGCCGTGCAGACCCCCGCGCTCGAGCTGTTCGACCCGCAGCACCCGCAGAGCGAACTGGCTTTTCACCTCACTGACCGCGACGGTACCCTGCTGAGCTTACGCAGCGAATACACCGCGCCAGTGGGCCGGATGTTGCGGGCCGACCTGCTGGGTCACGCCTATCCACTGCGGGTTAGCTACGCCGGAAACGTGTGGCTGCGCGGCCTCGAGAGTGAATTGGGCCGCCTGCGCGAGTTCACCCAGGTAGGAGCGGAACTGGTGGGCGTCTCGAGTCCACAGGCCGATGCCGAGCTGCTCGAGTTGGCCCGCGACGCGCTCGAGTCGGTGGGGGTGCGCTTTCGGCTCGAGATTGCCGACCGCAGCTTTCTGGCCGCGCTGCTCTCAACTAGTGGTCTGGGAAACGCTGAACTCGAGCACTTAAGCGACATCATCGAGCGCAAAGCCACCCCCGAGCTGCGCGAAGCCCTGGAGAGTTACGGCCTACCCGCCGAGTTAAAAGCCGATTTGCTCGAGCTGCCCGATTTGTACGGCGGCATAGACACCCTGAACCGGGCCAGAAAAATTGCTCGAACCCCGGAGGCGCTCGAGGCCCTGGAAAAGCTCGAGCAGACCGTGAGCTTCACTGGGAGAGGCGACTTCCTGTTCGATTTGGGCATGGCCCGCCGCATCTCGTATTACACCGGCTTCACCTTCCGGGCTTATACCCCCGATTTCGGTCAGCCGCTGCTGGGGGGAGGTCGCTACGACACCGGAATTCCTGGTGCCGGCTTCGCCATCGGCCTCGAGCGGGTGATGAGCGCGCTGGGCACGCCGCCCACACTGCCCCGCGTGCAGGTGCTGGCGCTCGACTTTGAAAGTGCAAAGTTTGCCCGCGCTCAGGGCTACCGCACCGAGCTGCTGCACGGCGGGGGCGTTACTGAAGCGCGGCTCGAGGCCCAGGCCAGAGGTCTCGAGTTCATCGCGCACGGTGGCAAACTCGAGGGGGTGAACCCATGACCCACCCTCATTTGCCCCTGACGCACCTGACCGTCGCACTACCCAAAGGCCGGGTGCTGGCTACCGCGCTCGAGCTGCTCCGGGAGGCGGGGCTTCCGCTGAGCATTCCCGAAAACAGCCGTCAGTTGCGCCACTTTTTTGAGGGTGTCACCGTGCTCGAGCTGCGAAACGCCGACGTTCCCGTATATGTGGATTTGGGCGTGGCAGATTTAGGCGTGGTTGGCAAAGACGTGCTGATGGAGGCCGAGCGCAAAGTGTACGAGCCGCTCGACCTGAAGTTTGGGCTGTGCCGCATCGCGCTCATCCGGGAAAAGGGCGCGAACGGCCCCATCCGGCGAGTGGCCAGCAAATACCCTCGAGTGGCGGCTCGCTACCTCGAGGACCGAGGCATCAGCGCCGAGGTCATCGAACTCGGCGGCAACATCGAACTGGCCGCGCTGACCGGCTTGGCCGACGCGGTGGTGGACATCGTGGAAACGGGTTCCACGCTCAGGGCCAACAATCTCGAGGAAATCGAGGTCATCGCGTTTTCTAGCGCCCGCCTGATTGTCAACCGCGCTAGTCTGAAACTCAAGGCCGAGCGCATCAGGCCGCTGATTGTTCGGCTCGAGCAGATTGTGGGTGGGTAGAACGATAGACCTCAGACGACAGACGGCAGATGACAGACGGCAGAGAAAAGATAAGGTCCGAAGTCTGCGGTTCACGCAAAAAGAGACAAGCCCATCTACAGGCTCGTCTCTTTTTTTATCTGTCGTCTGAAATCTGAATTCTGCCGTCTCAGTAAAGAAAGCGCTCCGGCAAAATCACCTGGTCCACGACGTGAATCACGCCGTTATCGGCCATCAGGTCGGCCCCCGTCACATGGGCTTCGTCCACTTTAACGCCGTTTGAAGCGTCGATTTTGAGGTCTCCGCCCTCGAGCGTGGTCACGGTGCTGATGCCCGATAGGTCGGACGCGGTGTATTTACCGGCCAGCACATGGTAGGTGAGCACTTTGGTGAGTTTGTCCTTGTCGGCCAGCAAACCGTTCAGGGCGTCCTGCGGCACTTTGGCGAAGGCTTCGTCGGTGGGGGCGAACACGGTAAACGGTCCGTCGCCCCCGAGTGCGCCCTCGAGTCCGGCGGCTTTTACGGCAGCGAGGAGGGTGTTGAAGGTTCCTGCGCTTTGGGCCAGCTCAATAATTTTCGGCATGAATGCTCCCTTTGAGCGCCAGAATTTGCGCTCGAGAACAGTATCCTCCCTGATGCTCGAGTCATCTGTGCCTTTGATACCCTCGAGCGGCCCCCAAAGTTTTCACTTTTAGATAAAATCACTCATCTTGTGAAGCGGGACCCGAGCCAAGCCCTGGGAGTGGCTATACTGACCTCATCATGGCCAAAGTAGAATCTTTTGATTTGGACCACACTCGAGTTCGCGCCCCTTACGTGCGCTTGGCAGGCATCAAGGAAACCCGCCACGGCGACACTATTAGCAAGTACGACCTACGATTGGTGCAGCCCAACGCCGGGGCCATCTCGAGCGGGGCACTGCACACCCTCGAGCACCTGCTGGCTTTTTCCTTGCGCGACCACATCGAAAACGTGCTAGACGTATCTCCGATGGGTTGCCGCACCGGAATGTATCTGACCGTGGTGGACGACCCCAACCTCGAGCAGATTAAAACCGCTTTCGAGGCCGCCTTAAGCGAGGTAGCCCGCTTCGAGGATACCGTGCCGGGAGTGAGTGAACTCGAGTGTGGAAACTACCGCGACCACGATTTAGAGGGCGCGAAAAAGCACGCAAGAGAGGCGCTCGAGCGGGGTTTGATTGTGCAGGAGACGGTGACAATTGAGCGGTAAGAGTTGGGTTATCAGTTGTCGGTTAAGTTCTGACAGAGGGGCGTTTGTATCTGTCAACTGCTTCTTACAGCGTTTCCCCCAGCCTCACGAAGATGAGGCAGTGGTCAAAAAGCTTTTGCCATAGCGGTTCCGGGCGCATTCGATGCGCCCCTACCATGCCGTATCTGCTCTGCACACTCGAGGGAAATGCTGTGGGAAAAAATTAGACCTCCGGCGAAAGTCCTTTTTAGCGTTTTAAACAGGCTTTTCAAAAATTCAGAACACATCTCTTCAGTGGGCTTGGTCGCTCGAGCGGGAACGGGCGAGCTAACACTCGCCCCTACAAACAGCGAACGCGTTCCCAATTCCAAAATAGAGAGCAAGGCTTCTGGTAGAGCCTTCTCATTTCAAACAAAATAAGGTCAAATCTCTACTTTCACCGGAGGTCTATTGTATTTCCTTGAGGCGCTAGATTTTTTAAAAGCAGAAATCCGACACTCACCATGCCGGATTTCTGCTTTTACTGACAACTGATAACTTATAACTGACAACTCACCACCGCCTTATCAAACCATATCCCCCGGCTTGAGCGTGGTATTCACGCCCCACTCGTCGCGCAGGGCATGTAGTTGCTCGATTAAGCTTTGCAGCGCGTCGCGGTCTTCGCTCACGGCGGCGTGGCGGGTCATCAGGTCGAGTTCGTCCAGGGCGCGGTCCAGGTGCATCACGTCCTCGAGCGTGAGCGGCGTGGGGGTCAGGCTGAGGTCTCGCTCGGCTAAGAGCATCTGGTCACGCAGCATGACTTTTTTGAGCGACACCCGCTCGAGACGGTGGCGCTCGCGCAGTTTGGACAGGTGCTCGAGCGGACGCTCCTCGGCGATGTGGTAGCGCACCGGCTGCCCAGGGGTCAGCTCGAGGGCGTAACCGCGCAAATCGGGGTGATAGCACAGCGCGTGGTCAATGTTGAAGGCAGTTCCAGCGGCGTAGAGCAAAGGGTGCTGAGTGGTGACGTTTTCAGGCGTATGACCGTGAACCAGGGTCTTTCCGCTGAAGTGGTTAAGCTGAAGTCTCACTCCCTCGAGCGGACTGTACAGGAACTGCGACTCGCGCACCTCGTCAGCGGAACCATCCACTGCCCAGTGGCGCACGGTGAGCAGCGCAAACGCCTGCATTCCGCCGTAAGTGGTGCGGAGCAGATCGTGAAACAGCGCGTTGACCTCCTCGAGCGTAGCCCCGAAACCGCTGTAGTCGAGGTTGCCGTGCAGGAACAAAACCTCGTCCTCGAGATGCAGCAGTGGCAGTCGGGCGTACCACTCGAGCAGTTCCGGGTCACGGGCCAGCGACGCCACCTCTTCGGGATAGCCGCCGTTGGCGTAGTGGTTGCCCATCACCTCGTCGTAGGGTTGCTCGGGGTCATAACGGGGGTCCGGCGGGAAGCTATCGTCGCGGCCCCTGGCGTTGGCAATCATGATGGCGTCGTGGTTGCCCATCAAGGCGACTAGCTTTCCCCCAGCCTCGAGCGCCTCGGTCTCGAGCCGCCGAATGGCCCGCAGCACCGATAGACCCTGGCGACCCCGGTCCACGTAATCGCCCACCAGCACCACTCGGGCGTTGCCCCCAATCCATTTGGCCCTTGCGTCGAGCAGAGACAAGCGCTGCATCAGGGCCACCCATTTGGTGTACTCACCGTGAATGTCGCCCACCGCCAAGAGGCGGGCAGGCCCGGTAGGCGGCGAGGCCCGGTAGGTGCCGTTCTCGCCAAGACGTGCCGCTTTGCCCGAGACTCGCGCCGCGCCCATATCTAGTCCCTCGAGCTTTTGCGGCTCGAGTTCTGAAGGTTCACCTGAGTTGGGCGAGGACGGCATCTCCGACATGAGTTTAAGTGTATATAGTCAAATGGATAAGCGCTATGCAGGATTTCACTCTCGCTCAGCGTGGCTTCGAGAGGCTGCTATTTTACAGCCCCTATAGACTACGTATCTTAGCCGTATTTCCTGTGCTTAGTGTCTTACCAGACTTCATATTCCCAGCTCGAGCCACACTTTATTCATCCCCACCCATCCCCGCCGAGCGAACGTTACCCATTCGCTTTGGGAACTTTCCCATCCCAAACTCAGAAATTGTATTTTTGCTGAGGATTAAAGAAACCTTTTCTTTACAAAAATAGTTTCTTGGTGTACACTGTGATGCAGGTGGGAAACCTTCTTTTCCCTGACTCGAGCGCCCTGTTCGAGCCACTCTCTCGCCCCATATGGCCTCATATGTTTAACAGGTCTGCGGGTAAACCCTCGAGGAGGGTGCTCATGATTAGCACTAAAACATTTGTTGATACCATTACTTATCGTCCTGGCAGCGTCATCTTGTACCCCGGTAAAAGCGACATGCTTTACCGTCTGCAAAGCGGACTCGTTCGCATCCACACCATGGACGACGACGGAAACGGCCTGACCCTGCGCTACGTCAAGCCCGGTGAATTCTTTGGCGAGGAGTCGCTGAGTGGACTCGAGCGCAGCTACTTCGCCGAAGCGGTAACGGATAGCACCGTGGATGTGATGAACCCCGCCCTGCTCGGTCCCGAGGAGAATCTCGAGGTCACGACCCACTTGGTCAAAATCATCGCTCGAGCTTACGAAAGCATCTACCGCTTGGTGGGCAAGCGCCTGAAGAGCCGCATTGCCTCCGAGTTGCTCGAGCTGGCCCAGACCGCGCTGGCCACCCAACAGCCCGACGGCACCACCATGATTTACGCCACCCACGACGAACTGGCCGCTGCGGTGGGCAGTGTCCGCGAGACCGTGACCAAAGTGGTAGGCGAACTGGCTCGAGAAGGCGTAATTAGTGCTGGATACGGCAAGATTACGCTCAAGAAGCCCGACGCTCTGCGCGAAATCGCAGCTCAGTAAGGCTTTTCTCTCAACCCCTCTTTGAATTGCAGAGAGGGGTTTTTTGTGGCTTCTCGAGCTGGGCTTTTCACTTACGCCTAAAGGCACTCACGCACCCTTGTCCCACCCCCCCAGCCGTGCTATCATCCTCGAGCATTGCTGGCTCAGCGCAGCGGTCACGCTCGAATCTGGTCAGGTCTGGAAGGAAGCAGCCATAAGGGATGATGACTGGGTGCCGCTGAATACCGGCAATGCCCTTTTTCAAATTTTAAAGTGCTCGAGATTTGCGTCTCGAGCACTTTTTCGTTTATATTCTGCTCAAAATTCGCTGAGGTTGTAATCTATCAGGGTCACACCCATCACCGCCAGCCGCAGGCCCTTGCCCTCGAAGATGAGGCACACCGTCCCGCTGCTCACTTCCTGACGCTCTTCAACCCGAAGTGTAGACCCCTCGAGCAGGGTTTTGGCCGCCACAATCGAGGGCACCACGATGACCCCCTCAGCGCTGAGGTCAATCGTCTCGAGGATGTCCTCGAACAGCAAAATCCCATCTTCGTCGTCGGTGGTAATCTCCACCGAAGAATCCGCCGAATCTGTCAAATCGGTCTGGGGACTGAGGTCCAACTGTTGAGCTTCATCCTTGACCCGGCTCACCTCGAGCATCAGCATCATCGGGTCGGCGTTCATACTTTCCTGGTCAGGGCGTAGCGCAGGGTTAAACTCGAAAGACCCCTCGTCGAGCGCCAGTAAGTGGTAAGCGGCGGGGGTGCCCGACTCACCGGGGCGAGTCGCGTGAACCACCTTACCCTCGAGCAAATAAACCGTGCCCCGGTCTCCAAACACCAGACCTCCGGCGTTTTGCGTCACCGAGACCATCTGAAGCGCAGCCATCGCGCCGCCGATGTGTTCCAAGTTGCCACTGATTCCGGCGCTCGAGGGACGAATCTCCTGAGAAAGCGTGGTGGTCGCGGGATAGCGCCGCAGCAGCGCGTCTACCCTTGCGCCCAGCTCGCGCAGCTCGAAGGGCTTGCCCAGGTAGTCGTCAGCGTTGCTCAGGCCCTCGACCCGGCTGTCCAAGTCGGTTCTCGAGGTCAGCATCATGATGCCCATTTGACGCCCCACTAGGCGTTCGCGGAGCTGCTTGGCCACTTCAAAACCGTTCATGCCCGGTAAATTGACGTCGCTAATCACCAATTGAGGCGGACGGGCCAAAACCCCCTCGAGACCGTCCAAGCCGTCGTGATAGGTGGTGACTTTATGTCCTCTGGCTCCCAGAGCCAGTTGTATAAGACGAGCAATCTCGTAACTATCTTCAATCACCACGATGTCTGCCATGCAAGCGCAATTTTACACTCTTCTCGAGTGCAAAAACTCACACTCGAGCTTCATAGATGCGGTGAGAGGTCAAAGCCTGCACTCACTCCGGCAGTATTCACCCTCGAGCGTATCCTCTAAAGTCAGTGTAACTCGAGCTGCTTTTGAGGCTCCTACTCGAGTAAAGCGCACTCCCAAAACTCGAATTCAGGAGAATGAAACAGCTCGTATTAACCCTGGAAACGGCGCTCGAGTGCGGGGATTTGCTCGAGAGACTCGAGTGACGCGTCTCGAGTGGGCCATATGTGCAGTCCACCCTATCCGCACCCCCCCAAGAAAGTGCGATAATAGCGTTTATGAGTGTCATTCCCTACGTCATCGAACAAAGTGGGCGCGGAGAGCGGATGTACGACATCTACTCGAGGCTGCTCAAGGACCGCATCATCTTTCTGGGAACCCCTATTGACAGCAACGTGGCCAACACCATCGTGGCCCAACTCCTCTTGCTAGACGGTCAAAACTCCGAGCGCGAGATTCAGATTTACATCAACTGCCCCGGCGGCGAGGTGTACGCGGGCCTGGCCATTTACGACACCATGCAGTACATCAAGGCTCCTATTTCCACCATCTGCGTGGGCATCGCCATGAGCATGGGCAGCGTGCTCCTGATGGCCGGCAACAAGGGCAAGCGCAAAGCCCTGCCCAACTCGAGAATCATGATTCACGCCGGTAGCGCGGGCTTTCGCGGCAACGTGCCCGACCTCGAGGTGCAGGCGCGTGAGGTGATGGATTTGCAACAGATTCTGCGCGACCTCTACGTGCGCCACACTGGGCAGGGCATGGACAAGCTCAAGCAGGACATGAGCCGTGACTTTTTCATGAACCCCGAGGCAGCGCGGGACTACGGCATTATTGACGAAGTGGTAGCTTACGAACCCAAAGCGCTCGAGATAACTTCGGACGATTGAAGATTTGAGCTTTGAGCGATAAATCAATGAGCGTTTGTAGGAGTTGCTCCTCGCTCAACCCGACAAAGCGACTACTCTCTAACTCCTGCCTCGAGCCTATCTCGAGTGACCCGTAAAACCCAAAGGAGAAACGGCGAAACTGCATGAAGGTCGAGCTTTAAAGCTCACTGCTCACTGCTCATCGCCCACCGCTATTTATGGCCGACCGTTGTAGTTTTTGTGGACGCTCTTACCCCGTCATCGCGCACCTTATCGAATCGCCCAGCCACAACGCGCACATCTGCAACGAGTGCGTGGAGCGGGCGCACCAGTTTCTCGAGCAGAGCCTCAAGAAAAAGGAGCCGGTGGAGTGGGTCATGGGTGAAATTCCCAACGCCAAGGACATCAAAGCCTATCTCGACGAATATGTGATTGGCCAGGACGAAGCCAAGAAAGCGCTGGCAGTGGCGGTGGTAAGCCATTACCAGCGCCTGTCGCACCCAGAGGCCACCCTGGGCAAGTCCAACATCTTGCTCATCGGCCCCACCGGAACCGGAAAAACCCTGCTGGCCCAGTCTCTGGCCGAGATGCTCGAGGTCCCCTTTGCCATCGCGGACGCCACCACCCTCACCGAAGCCGGCTACGTGGGCGACGACGTGGAAAACGTGTTGGTGCGCTTGCTGCAAGCCGCCAACTACGACCCGCAGATGGCCGAGCGCGGCATCATCTATGTGGACGAAATCGACAAAATCGCCCGCAAAGGTGAAAGCACCAGCATCACCCGCGACGTCTCGGGCGAGGGCGTACAGCAAGCGCTGCTCAAGATAGTCGAAGGCACCGTGGCCATGATTCCGCCGCAGGGTGGGCGCAAGCACCCCAACCAGGATTTGGTGGCCATCAACACCAAGAACATCTTATTCATCGTGGGGGGCGCGTTTGATGGACTCGAGGACATCGCGCGGCAGCGCACCAACGTGCGTTCGCTGGGCTTCGGGCGCGAGTACAAAGGCGAGGAAACTCAGGAACTGCGCTTTATTCCCGAGGATATGGTCAAGTTTGGCCTGATTCCCGAGTTTGTGGGCCGCCTACCGCTGATGGTGCAACTGACCGAACTCGACGAGAAAGCACTGGTCCGCATTCTGACCGAACCGGCCAACGCCATCGTGACCCAGTACCAGACGCTGTTTGGCTTTCAGGGTATCCAGCTCGAGTTCACCGACGCGGTGTTGCACGAGGTGGCGCGGCGGGCGCTCGAGCGTAAAACTGGAGCGCGCGGTCTGCGGGCGGTGCTCGAGCGGGCCATGACCGACCTGCTGTTCGAGTTACCGCTCGAGAGTGTCAAGCACATCGTTTTCGACTCTCCACACATCGACAACTCCCTCAGAGCACTTGAGTCGAGTACGCTCAAGAAGTCTGCTTAAAACTGGCTAAAGTTACATACTCCGGGACAGCCGAGAAGTATTCTTCTCTCTGTCCCGGTTTACTTTTTTTAGCGGGGCCAAGTGGGTGAGGAACGGTGCGCTCCAAAGCTGGAAAGAGCAAGCAAAGCTTTTCTGACTCGAGTTTGCGGAGGAGAATAAGGTTTAGCCAGTACACAACGCTGGAAAACTTACTAACCCCTCTAGCGCACAGGTTTAAGCTACACCCATCTGGGGAAGGTTGTCCTGACCAGACGTTCAGGTTATCAACCCGAAGAGCGCGGTATAATACCGCAATTATCCTTCTCTCCCCATCCACTTTCGACTACGCCTAACAAAGGAGAACACATATGTATTGGGAACTTCCCGTCATCGCACTTAGAAACATCGTGGTTCTCCCCGGCACCAGCACCAGCATCGACGTGGGTCGGGCCAAGAGCAAACGCGCTATTGAGGAAGCTCAGGCCGCAGACCGCCGGGTTTTATTGCTTACTCAAAAAGACCAGCGTACCGACGACCCCGCCGGAGGCGATATGTTCGAGGTGGGCACGCTAGGCGTCATCAAGCAGGTGGTTCGCCTGCCCGATAGCACCCTGCAAGTTTTAATCGAGTCACAAGGCCGCGCTCGAGTCACTTCCTGGCTGCCCACCGGCTATATGCGCGCCGGGGTTGAAACCATGGATTCTCCCGAAGGCGACGCCAGCATCGTAGCTACCCTGATGGGCGAGATTCGTACCAATTTTGAAGAGTACACCCGTCAGAACAAGAACCTCCGCCTGGACAACTACCAGCTCGAGAACATCCGCGCCCTGACCGAAGGCGGGGGCTTGGCCGACCAAGTGACGCACTTTGCCACCTGGGCCAGCGAGGACAAGCAGGAGATTCTCGAGACCCCGGTTCTGAGTGAGCGCCTGACCAAGGTTTTGCAGTTTCTGGCCCGCGACCTCGAGCGCTTTAACCTGGACAAGCAGATTGCAGGCCGGGTCAAAGAGCAGATGGACCAGAACCAGCGCGAATACTACCTGCGCGAGCAGATGAAAGCCATTGGTAAGGAACTCGGCGGTGGCGAGGAAGGCATCGCCGAGACCGACGAACTGCGCCAGAAGATTGAGGCGGCAGGAATGCCCACCAAGGTCAAGGAAAAAGCACTCAAGGAGCTGGCGCGGCTCGAGCGCACTCCCGGCGGCAGCCCCGAGGGCACCGTGGTTCGCAACTACCTCGACTGGCTCACCGACGTGCCGTGGGACAAGCGCGACGAGGAGATTTTGGACATCGGGCGCACCCGGCAAATCCTGGACGAGGACCACTTCGGCCTGGACGACGTGAAAGACCGCATCCTCGAGTTCCTGGCCGTGCGCCAGCTCACCCAGGATATGCGCCTGCTGATAGAGAGTGAGCGCAAGGAGCGTGGCGAAGACGAGCGCGACGCCAAAGACCGCAGCGACGACGGCGATTTGCGCGCCCCCATCCTGTGTCTGGTCGGCCCTCCCGGTGTGGGTAAAACCTCGCTGGGCAAGAGCATAGCTCGCAGTTTGAACCGCAAGTTCGTGCGTATGGCTCTGGGCGGAATGCGCGACGAGGCCGAGATTCGCGGCCACCGCCGCACCTACATCGGCAGTATGCCGGGACGCATCATTCAGGGCATGAGGAACGCCGGGGTGGTCAACCCCATCATGCTGCTCGACGAGATTGACAAGTTGGCTAGCGATTGGCGTGGCGACCCCTCGAGCGCCTTACTCGAAGTGCTCGACCCCGAGCAGAACCACACCTTTCAGGACCACTACATGGAGGTGAACTACGACCTCTCGCAAGTCATGTTCATCACCACCGCCAACTCGCTCCAGAGTATCCCACGCCCCTTGCTCGACCGCATGGAAGTGATTCAGATTCCCGGTTACACCCTGAACGAGAAAGTGCAGATTGCCAAAGTGTACCGTCTGCCCCGCCAACTGCGGGCGCACGGACTCGAGGGCAGGCTCGAGCTGACCGACGCGGCCATTGAGCGCATCGCCGAAGAATTTACTCGAGAAGCGGGGGTTCGCAACCTGGACCGCCAACTGGCCAAACTGGCCCGCAAAGCGGCGCGTCAACTGCTCGAGAAACCCTGGGAAGGGGTCAAGACCGTGGAAGCCGAGCAAGTCCCCGATTACCTGGGAATTCCCCGCTACCGCCACGAAAACGCCGAAAAGCTGCCCCAGGTGGGAGTGTCGCAGGGTCTGTTCTACTCACCGGTGGGCGGCGGAATCCTGATGATTGAGTCGCTGGCGGTTCCCGGCACCGGTAAAATCAACATCACTGGGCAACTGGGCGACGTGATGAAGGAGTCGGCGCAGGCGGCAGTGGCCTACCTACGCGCTAACGCCACCAAGTACGGAGCCGAGGCCGACTTCTACAAGAAGATGGACATTCACATCCACTTCCCCGACGGCGCGACCCCCAAAGACGGCCCCAGCGCGGGCATCGCCATCGCCACCAGCGTGATTTCGGCCATCACCAAGCGCCCGGTTCGCAGCGACATCGCCATGACCGGAGAGATCACCCTGCGTGGACGGGTGCTCATAATCGGCGGCGTCAAGGAGAAACTGCTCGGTGCCTACCAGGCGGGCGTGCGAACCGTCATCATCCCCAAAGACGACGAGCCGTTCCTCAAGGAAGTGCCCGAAGCTATTTTAGGCGAGATGACCGTGATTACAGTGGATACCGTGTCCGAGGCGCTCGAGCAGGTGCTGTTGCCCATGCCCGAGAGCGAGAAACCCGCGCCCTCGAGCGAACCGGAGATGGTTCCTCCCCCCGTGACTTCGGTCACACCTGAGCAACCCGGCGCTTAAGTCCTCGAGTTGTAGTTTTTAGCCCTTCCCAGATTTTGGGAAGGGCTTTTTGATAGCTCGAGTTAGGCAGAATCTCCCGTTGAAGGAGCAATTTCTACAGGAGCAAGCTCGAGAGAGGCATAAAGCGCTTCTACCAGGGCGTCCACCTCGAGCCTTAAAGTTCTAAACCGCTCGATTTTGAGCATGACCTCGGATTCTTGTCGCCCCAACTCGAGCAGCGCTTTTTCCGCTTCGGCGGGGTTAGCGGGAATAATCAGCCGTTCCTGCTCGGCTTTCTCAAAGCCTGTCCCCTCCGGCAGGCGGTCCCACTGGCGGCGCAACCACTCGAGCGCCTGCGAAGACGTTCCCACACTCACGTTGAGAAAAAGTTTTTTGCCTTTGTAAAGCGCTGCACCGTAAACACGCAGTCCACGCAGGTTCGCCAGCGGGTCGGCAACCACAAACCCCCAGCCAATTTTAGCCCTGGACAGCTCGAGGGTTCGCACTCCAGAAATGGGAAGCACAGCCGGAGCCAACCCCTCACCACGCTCGAGGTTGAGTTTCCAGCCCGCTCGAGTGAGGTGAAAGAACTCGGTAGCTAAATTTGTTAATTCTCCTACTCGCTGCGCTATCGGCTGTTGCGCTT
>Ga0209511_1001644_pt1 | contig 19330 bp, 18 predicted proteins | sample SSSSmetaG_FD_184141 | JGI IMG/M metagenome (GOLD analysis project Ga0209511, IMG submission 184141) | Glacier valley bacterial and archeal communities from Borup Fiord, Nunavut, Canada, to study Microbial Dark Matter (Phase II) - ​SSSS... | ecosystem: Environmental > Aquatic > Freshwater > Ice >...
ACTCAGTGGAGACACCAGCTGGCACGTCGTAGGTACGAAGCGCCTCGTTGCCGAGAGTGATTGCGCATCTCACGCCACCGCTGTCGCTGCTGAAAATGTACAGGTCGCAGCGAACCGACTTCGAGGCGTCGGTGAAGAAGCCGTAGTGACCGGTCCATAACCCGTTAGCGTCCGGAACCCCTGGGGTGCCCTCGAGCAGGAAGGATGCTGGGTCGACCACCTCCGGCGCGGGCGCGGCCGTTGAGCTGGGTGTGGCGCTCGGAGCACTCGACGGGGCCGCCGCCGGTGTTGGGGCTGGGGTGACCGGCGCGCATCCGACTAGCAGCAAGGCTGCGGCGATCACGGCACCTTGCCGAACTATTCTCATCATGCGCTCATCGTATGCACAGAACCGTTGGCTGACTAGCGTCGTCGCTGGCGTTTGCCGCTCAGCGCCTCCTTGCGGTTATGGGTCTTAAGCGTGGCACACCTTCGCGCCCGCTAGGGCCGGTCGCGCGCTCGGGCAGCCTCGATTCCGTCGAGGATGAGTTCCAGCCCGAAGGTGAATTCGTTGCCGTAGGCATAGCCGGGCTGCAGGATCAGGGTCGCGGCCATGCTCGCCAGGTTCGGGAACGCCTCCTGCATGCTCTGCTGCTGCGCGATGATCTCCTCGGTCGCAGCTCCGATATCACCGGTCTGGTCAAAGGGGAGGGCTGCCTCCTGCTGGGCGAAGCCCTGAACGTAACTGTCGAGGATCGACATGGCGTGCCCGGTGAGGGGCATGGAGAAACCAGCGGCGACGAGGCATCCGATGACCGCGTCGAGGTGGCCCAGGGTCGCAGGCCCGGGGGAGGTGCGGGCCTTGATGCTGATCGCCCACGGATGCCGCGCCAGCACACTGCGCGTCGACGATGCCCGGAGGCGCATCGCCTCGCGCCACTCGTCTCCGGCGCGCGGGGTCGAGAACTCGGAGTAGACGATGTCGAGCATTCCGTCGAGGAGGTCCTCCTTGTTCGTCACGTGGTAGTAGAGCGACATCGGCTCGATCTTCAGTTCGGATGCGAGCTTGCGCATGCTCAGCGACTCGAGTCCGCCGGCGTCGGCGAGGGCGATTGCCACGCGGATTGCTCGGTCGCGGGTGACAGGCTCCCGGGATTCTGACGTGGCCATAGACACAACCTTACACCGTATGGTAGCGTTTCGATCTGTCACCTTACGCCGTAAGGTAAACACGATCTCGATCTAGGGAAATAACCATGAAGAACGAACGCACTATCGCCCGCGCCGTGGGCGCACTCATGCTCGCCGCATTCCTCCTTTACGGAGTCGGCAGCTCCATCGCCACCACCGCCGCACCCGGCGCACTTCTGGCCACGGGCGCCGCGCTGATGCTCGCTAACTCCGTCGCCGTCATTGTCATCGGCGTGCTCATGCTGCCGATCCTGCGACCGCACACCCCCGCTGTCGCGAACGGATACTTGGGCACCCGCATCTTCGAGGGTGTGTTCCTTGCGGCCGGAGCCGTCGCACTGCTGCTGGCCTCGCCCGGCACCAACTTTCTTGCCTACAACATCGCGATGGCCGGCCTCGGTCTGGGCAGCCTGTTCTTCTGTGTCGCGCTTTACCGCGCACGGCTAGTGCCACGCTTCCTCGCCGTCTGGGGCTTCGTCGGCTACGCGGCCTTCGCGGCCGGCTGCATCCTCGAGCTCGCCGGCGTCGCCGCCGCCGGGCTCGTATCCGCCATCCCCGGGGGACTGTTCGAGCTCTTCTTCGGTGTCTGGCTCATCGTGCGCGGGTTCTCCTCGGCCGGCGCCACCGCCACCACCCCCGGCGTCGCGGCTCGAGCATGAGCGCTGCCACGTCCGACTGGACTACCGACCGCATCCCGAGTCTCGCCGGCTCCACCATCATCGTGACCGGCGCCAACAGCGGCATCGGTATCGGCGCCGCCCGGGTCTTCGCGGCGAAGGGGGCACACGTCGTGTTCGCGGTTCGCGACGAGAAGAGGGGCCGGGATGCCGCGGCAACAGTAACCGGATCCACCGAGGTCCGCCGGCTCGACCTGGCCCACCTCAGCTCGGTGCGCCAGTTCGCGGAGAACTGGCGCGGCGACATCCGGGTGCTGGTGAACAACGCCGGGGTCATGGTGCCGCCCTACGGCCTCACGAAGGACGGCTTTCAACTGCAGTTCGGCATCAATCACCTCGGGCACTTCGCGCTGGCCAACCTGCTTCTGCCGCACATCACTCATCGCGTCGTGCCGGTTGCCAGCGGAGCGCATCGCTCGGCGACCATCGACTTCGACGACCTGAACTGGAGCGCTCGTCGGTACGGCGCTGGCGGGGGAGCGTACGGGCAGTCCAAGCTCGCGAACCTGCTGTTCACGAGTGAACTGCAGCGTCGGCTCGTTGGTGCGGGTTCGAGCGTGTTGGCCACCGCAGCGCACCCGGGCATGGCCGCGACCAACCTCATGTCGGGCAACACAAATCCGGTCATGACCGCCTTCGCGAAGCTAGCCGTGGGGCTGTTCGCCCAAACAGCCGCCGCCGGAGCAGCGCCGACCCTGTTCGCCGCAACCGAGCCGATCCCCGGCGCCAGCTACGTCGGCCCCGGCAACCGCCGCGAGCTGGCGGGGCCGCCGGTACTGGTGGGTCGCTCGGAGGCGGCATCCGATCCTGCGCTCGCTGAGCGTCTGTGGGTGGTGTCAGAGGAGTTGACCGGCGTGCGGTTCCCCGCGCGAGCCCTCTCCAAGCCGTCGAGCAAGATATCGAGGCCAAAGAGAAACTCGTCGCCGTAGAAGTAGCCGGGCTTCAGCACGTGCTTCGCGGTGAGTTCGGCCAGGTACGGGAACTCGGCAGTCGGAAGCTGCGCGAGCATGATCGCAGCCATGGCCGCTGTCTCCTCTTCCGTGGTGAAGGGGAGGCTCTTCTCCTGCATCGCGAAGCCGTAGATGTAGCTGTCGAGCGCCGAGATGGCGTGAGCGGTGAGCTCCAGCGAGAACCCTCCGTTTCGGAGCGTCCCCAGCACCCGATCGTGGTGTCGCAGGGTCGCGGACCCCGGATTCGTGCCGGAGTCCTTCAGCGACACCGCCCAGGGGTGCCGGCTCATCGCGTCGCGAAAGGAGATCGATCGCTTGCGCAGGGCCTCGCGCCAGTTGTCGTTGTGCGACGGTAGTTCGATTTCGGCAAAGACGGCGTCCACCATGCCGTTGAGGAGGTCCTCCTTGTTGGAGACGTGGCCGTAGATCGACATGGCTTCGACCCCGAGCTCTTCGCCCAGCCGACGCATGGTCAGGGCATCTAGACCCACCCGGTCGGCAAGGTCGATCGCGCAGGCAAGCACCTTGGAGCGGTTGAGAGTCTCCCTCGCTCCTGACGCCGGCCCTCGCGATTCTTCTGTGCCCACATTGACAACCTTACTGCGTAGCGATATTGTCCTTACAACGTAAGCTTACAATGTAAGGATCAAAACCATGAGCACCGCAGTGCAGAACCCGACCACAACAACACCACTTGATTTTCGCCGCTGGTCACAGCGCCGCGCCAGCCTGATCTCCGGCATCGCGCTGGCCGGCATGGCCGTGCTAATGCCTCTCGGCTATTACGGCGGCATCGTGCCGCTCATCACCCCGGGCGATGCAGCGCAGACCGCCACGAACATCGCCGCCGCGCCGCTGCCCTACTGGGGCGGGGTCGTTGCGGTCGTGATTGTGGGTCTCCTCGATCTGATCGTTTCCGCCGCCTGGTACGCCCTGTTCAGGTCAGTGAGCGCGACCGTCTCGGCCATCGCGGCCTGGATCCGAGTCATCTACACAGTGCTGTTCGCCGTTGCGGCCGCCCAGCTGGTCAATGCCTTCCTGGTTCTGGATGACCCGGGTCGCGCCCTCGATTCGCTCGAGTCCTTCAACACAATCTGGATCTCAAGCCTCGGCATATTCGGAATCCACTTGCTGGTGATCGGCTACCTGATCGTGCGCGCCACGTTCATCTCCCCGATCTTCGGAATCCTCCTGATGATTGCTGCTGTCGGCTACATCCTCGACGCTGTCGGAAGGGTCTTCGCTCTCGGGTTCCCCGTGACCTTCGGCTCCTTTGCCTTCGTCGGCGAGGTGGCGATTATCTTCTGGCTCCTCATCAGGGGCCGCAAGCTCACGAACTAAGCGCTGAGCTCAAGCGCTCAGGTTTCGCGCATCGCCCGCGGCAGGTTCTGAATCGCGGCCGCTTCGGCGCTGACCTGCTGCTCGATCATGCCCTGCACCATCTTCATGACGCCCTGCACCTGAAGCGTTATTGCGAAGGTCACCCGGCACGAGGTCGGCGAGGTCGCAACGATGGTGAACGAACCGCGCGGGCGCGCCGGGCCGGCCGTGACCTCGAACTCGAGGCGGGTCGGTTCCTCCCACGCCACCACGCGGTAGTTCGCCTGCATCGTTCTGCCGCCCGGCCCGACGATTTGTTGCTCGTACTCCGCACCCAGACCGACACCACGAAGGTGCCGGATCTCCTGCACACCGCTACGCCACTTGCTGTTGTTGGTGCCGTCGGCGAGGAACGCGAACACCTCCGCCGCCGAACGGGGAACGTCGACGCTCGACTCTGACCGCGCCATCGTGTCAGCTCACGCCGCGTCGAGGGCGGCTCGCTCCTCGGCGGTGAGCTCGAGCTCGATCGCGGTAGCCGAGTCGATGATCGACTCCGGGCGCGACGCTCCCGGGATCGGGATGACACCCGGGCCCTTGGCGAGTTCCCACGCCAGACAGACCACCTGAGGGCTCACGCCCCGGGCATCCGCCACGTTCTGGAAGGCCGCGAACTTCGCACCGAGCGAGCTCGCGCTGCCAATGCCGCCGAGCGGGCTCCACGCAAGGAACGCGATGTCGAGCTCCGTGCAGAGCTCAAGCTCCGGTTCGCTCGAGCGGAATGATGGCGAGAACTGGTTCTGCACCGAAACCAGGCGTCCGCCAAGGATCTCCTGCGCCAGGCGAATCTGCACCGGGTTGGCGTTCGAGATCCCGGCCGCACAGCCATCGGCGTATCGATGAAACCCGGAGCGACAGAGTTCACGAGGATGCCGTCAGCGGCAAGCTCGGATGCCAGCACCTTCGTGGCGGCAATGAGCCCCGCCTTCGTTACCGCGTAGGCGGTGGATCCGGCCTCGCCGACCAATCCCTGAATCGACGAGATGGTAACGATGCGCGGTGAATCGGACTGGCGGAGCAGCGGTGCAAAGAAAACGTCAATCAAAGGAGAAACACCATGTCAGATCGCATCACCATCACCGGGTTGGTAGCTACCCAGCCGCGTCACATCGTCACCAGCGAAGGACTGCCGATCACCTCGTTCCGGCTCGCCTCAACCCAGCGCCGGTTCGACACCTCGGCTGAGAAGTGGATCGACGGAGAAACGAACTGGTACACCGTGACGGCATTCCGCCAGCTCGCAACCCACACCGCGGAATCCGTGGACAAGGGCGACCGCATCCTCGTTGTCGGAAAGCTGCGCATCAGGGAATGGGAGAGCGACGAACGAACCGGAACGAACATCGAGGTAGAGGCCGACGCCATCGGTCACGACCTCACTTGGGGCACCGGGGTATTCACCCGCTCGGTTGGGGCAGCGAATTCGGCCGAGTCCGAGGAAGCAACTGATCCGGCTGCAGCGGGCACCACGCAGCACTAGTGCCTCGGGTTCCCCGGCCGAGTAGTCGGGGAACCCCTCAGCGTTCGTTGGCTGCAGGGATGCGACACTCCGCTTCAAAGTGTCCTAAGGCGACCAGGCAGAGGCGCGGGCTCGGGCAAACGAAGAATGTTCGTAGGCGCCGCTAGGGTTTCTACGACTGGGGAGTTCTATTTCCCAGCCGGAGCCGAGGAGCATCGCCTTGCGTCTGAATGGCGAACGTGTCATTTCATGGAGCGAAACAACCACCCCAGCGGGCGTGACACTTGACAGCGTCTATTTCGGCCCCGACCCTTTTGGACTTGGGGGATTTCAAGTCGCCGTCGCAAGCTCCACGCTCGCCCCTTCGAGGCAGGTCTTGCGAGACCTTTTCCAAGCGCGAAAGGGGCGAACGCAGATCCAACTCGTGGTCGCGGTCGTTCACGATAGTGGTGTTCACCTGTTCGGCCCGGATCCCCAAGCTCAACCCATCGAATTGCCCGGCGAGCAGGGGCAGCGACAATTGCAGTCGGTCCTGTCAGAGTCAGACGTACTGGCCGCGACAGAACGACTGGCCGGATTTCGTAAGGCGCACGACTCGACCTCGGTCGCCGGTTTCACAAACAGCGGACTCTTCGCGACACATCACCTCAAGGCGAACCTGCCACAGCGGTCAGATTGGTCGGCGCTTGAAGCGACGGCACAACCGCTCCTGGGCTTGCGGAATTCGGCGCTGATCGATGCACTCGGGTTTCATACGAGCCGGGGCCCGAATGGCACGCTGACGTTGTCGGTGACCGGCCACGCCCCTCATGCAGTCGCAGTACTGCTCGACGGTTCAGAGCAGTTTGAGGCAAAGAGCGCTCGCTTCCAGCTCTCGCCGGTGGCGTTTGGACTCGCAGTGGCGGCGCGACAGGAGGTTCCGTGGCTCGTGGTGCTGCGGAAGGATCAGATTCGCTTGTATCCCGGACGGGACGGCGTTGGAGTCGGGTCTAAGGGCCAGGCCGAGACCTACTTCGAGATCGATCTTTCAACTTTAGAGACAGAGTTTTCCCCACTCCTACCTCTTATATTCTCTGCCGAAGCCCTCGCTTCGGGCGGTACGACTGACCAATTGCTTCGCGATAGTGCCCGGTATGCCACCGAACTGGGAGCTCGTCTGCGTGAGCGAATATACGACGAGATCGTCCCACCTCTAGCAATTGAGGTAGCTTCCCAACTGGCGAGCGTTACGGAGATCCATCTAGACGTTGAGGGACTCTCTACTGCATATCGGGTCACCCTTCGGATATTGTTTCGTCTGCTCTTTCAGGCTTACGCGGAGGATCGGGGGCTCCTTCCATCGGGTCGCAACGAGGGCTTTGATGCGAACAGCCTCAAGACGAATGCTCGACGGCTTCTCCAGTCGTCGACAAATGATTTCGGAGATTCCGCCACCATTTGGCTGGATCTCGTTCAGGTCTGGAACGCGATTGACCAAGGCAATCCTCAGTGGCAGATTCCTTCATACAACGGCGGATTGTTCTCAACGGATCCCGGCAGGTCTCGCGAGGGTGCGCTCATCGCTCGCATTCAGATCTCCGATCGAATCCTCGGCCCCGCGCTGAGGAGCCTCCTGATTGACGTGAACGCGGACGGGGTGCCGGGCGCGGTTGACTTCAGGTCCTTGAGTGTCCGCGAATTCGGAACGATCTATGAAGGGCTCCTGGAAAGTTCACTCTCTCTGGCCGGCCGAGACTTGGCCGTCGACGCCAGCGGCGCGTGGGTACCGTCGGTCGAGGGCGACCAAGTCGCCGCTCCGGCCGGCACCGTTTACTTCCACACTGCATCCGGCGAACGAAAGGCGACCGGCTCGTTCTTTACTCCCAAGATTGTCGTGGACCATTTGATCGAGAGATCAGTTGTCCCGGCTCTGAATTTCCATCTCGACAAGGTCAGGGGACTCCTCGAGGAGGGTGACGCGGCCGGGGCCGCGCGCGATTTCTTCGACTTCCGCGTCGCAGATCTTGCGATGGGGTCAGGTCATTTTCTAGTTGCCGCGGTCGACAAGGTCGAGGCGCTCATGCGGACCTTCCTCACAGAGCATTCGGTGCCCGGAGTCACCGAAGAACTGCTGCGGCTCGCCAACGTTGCGAAGAGCGCCCTCGGTTCCGACGATGTCGCGAAGAGCGAGGTTGATGAGGTTGGACTGTTGCGCCGCCAAGTCGCTCGTCGATGCATCTACGGGCTCGATATCAATACGATGGCAGTGGAGCTGTCGCGCCTTGCGCTTTGGATCCATACTTTCGTTCCGGGTTTGCCGATGAGCAACCTGGATCACGCACTGGTCAACGCGAACAGTCTTACGGGTATCGGCACCATCGACGAGGCGCTAGATGCATTGCAGCCGGGCCGCCGCCGCGGGGACATCGGACTCTTCGACTCTGTAATTACAGATAACCTCGTGTCTGCGCGAACCTTGCTAATCGATGTCGCTAACGCGTCGGAGGCGAACAAGGCGGAAGTCGAAGAAGGCGCGCGGCTTCTGGCTCAAGCGGCTGCGGCTGCGGAGCCGAGCAAACGAATCTTTGATACCGCCGTCGCAGCACGGCTGGGTAAGGTTCAGCCCGGCTCGATCTTCAGCGAGGAGGAGCTCCTCGCGATGGCTGAGCTTCCGGTTGTCCGAGAGACCACCGAGAGCTTGCACCCGGCGCATCTGCCGTTCCTGTTCCCGGAAGTCTTTCTCCGGGAAAATCCAGGATTCGACGTGGTCCTTGGTAACCCGCCCTGGGAAAAAGTGAAAGTTGAGGTGGACCAATGGTGGGGCCTGCGGCTTCCGGGCCTTCGTGGACTGCCTCAGGCCGAAAAGAACGCCATGTTGCTTGCCTTTCAGGAGGCCCGGCCAGACCTCGTTGCCGAGTTCGAGGCGGAGCAGGAGAGGGTCGCAGCATTCAACACTGTGCTCAAGAGTGGTCCGTTCGACTTGGGGTCCGGTGACACGGACGTTTATCAAGCATTCGCTTGGCGGAACTGGCAACTGATCCGGGAAGGGGGTCGAGCAGCCCTCGTGTTGCCGCGGAGCGCGATGTCGGGTTCCGGGCTGGCGGCTTGGCGAAGGGCCATCCTTCAAGACGGCTCATTCGCGGATGTGTGTTTCATTGAGAACACTGGTCGATGGGCGTTCGATATGGAGGCGCGTTACACAATCGGGCTAGTTGTCATCGGCCGCGGTGGCGAGCACGACGTTCGTTGGGTTGGGCCTTTCGCGAGCGAGCGAGAACTTTTGCTGGGTGCCAACAATCTCGCGACCGTTGATGCTGCGACCTTCTTTGCTTTGTCATCGTCTGCGGCCTTTCCGTTGATCCCAGATGCCGCGGCCGGGGAGATACTCCAGCAGATGAAACAGCAGCCGGCGCTCGGGGTCGAACGAGACGGGTTCCGATACCGCGTGGTTAGGGAACTCGACACCGCGAACAACAAGAAGCTCTACAACTTTGATCTCCAATCGTCCGAGGGTGCACCAGTCGCTACAGGGGCGACCTTCAATTTGTGGGCGCCCGATCACGGGGCTCCATATGCTTACGCCGACCGCGTGGCGGTCGAAGCTCTCTTGGAAGACAGGCTCAACCGTCAACTGAACCTTCGCTCGTCCGCCTTCTACGGGTTGAATCGGACTGATCTGGTGCCACGCCCTTGGCAAGCCCCAAGAATCGCTTTTCGCGACGTGGCCCGCTCAACTGACACCAGAACCGTGATCTCCTGCCTTCTCCCATCTGGCACGTTCCTCGTCGAGAAGGCGCCCTACATATTTCGCATCGACGGTACGGCAGCCACCGACGCGTTTCTGCTGGGCATAATGTCTTCGATTCCATTCGACTGGTACGCGAGGCGATGGGTGGAATTGAAACTCTCGATCGAGCTCCTACGGGACTTTCCAGTGCCTGAGTTCGTAGGTGGATCTAGTCAGTCCGATCGCATCGTTCAGATCGCTGGTCGCCTGGCCGCGGTTGATAATCGCTTCTCCGGCTGGGCGGCTGAAGTCGGGGTATCGGTGGGGTCAGTCGAGACGATGGCCGAAAGGGAGAACCTCGTCGCGGAACTCGATGCACTCGTAGGACTCGCCTACGGCCTTACCGAAGATCAACTTGAGCACATCTTCTCGACATTTCACCGCGGCTTGAACTATGAGTCCCGCCTAATGGCAGTCCTAGCGCATCACCGAGAGTGGAGGGGCAAGGCATGACCGGGCTTCCTGATTTCGCAACCAATCATTCTGCAAGTGAGGCCGGTGAGCGAGTCGCGGATCGCGTGAATGAGCTGTTTCGGCTACTTCGTGAGAACAAGGTCGACGCACCCCCCGTCGCTATCGCAACCGCATATATCAACCCGGCTGGGTTCGCCCTGCTTGCAGATGAACTCGAGCGAGCACCCCGCGTTCGTCTACTTCTTGGTGCAGAACCGGAGCAGGACGCCGTGCGTGCGGTCAGCTCCCATGACGCAGACGTCGATTCGCGCATTGGCGCGGCGCTCCAACAGCATGACGCATGGCTCTCTGCAGAACGCGACACTATGGGCTTCGCCCGCGTACCCACCGCCGAGGCGAAGCGAATGGTGCAGTGGCTGCTTAGCGACAGTCCCGATGGCGCGGCAAGGGTCGAGGTTCGTCGTTTTTCCGATGGCTTTCTCCACGGGAAGACCTATCTAGTTGAAGATCCGGCAACTCCGGCCGCGATCGCAGGGTCGTCAAACATGACGTTTGCGGGACTCGCCCTTAACGCAGAACTGAATCTGGGGACCGGGGGAGGCACGCATGCTGCCGGCAAGGTGCACGAGTGGTTTGAGCACTTTTGGGCGTTGAGCGACTCATATGACCTAGCCGGACTGTACGGACGCCTCTGGGATCCGCACACTCCTTGGTCGATTTATCTTCGGATGCTATGGGAACTGTATGGCGAGCATCTCGACGTAGACGAGAACCCCAATGTCCGAACGGGCCTCAATCTCACTCGCTTTCAGGCGGATGGCGTCGCAAGGATGGAGCGTTTGCTGGACGAGCACGGTGGCGTACTCGTCGCGGACGAAGTTGGACTAGGTAAGACCTACCTCGCCGGCGAACTCATCTATCGAACGGCGAACATAAGTAGGCAAAGGGTATTGGTCGTAGCCCCAGCCGCGCTGAAAACGTCGATGTGGGAGCCCTTTCTCGAGACTCACGATTTCAGCAGGTGGGTGCGCGTGTACTCGTATGAAGAAGTGAGGAACAAGCTTGATCCGAACCACGTCGACAACCATGCCTTTATGCAGGAGATCGAAGACTACTCGCTCGTGGTTATCGACGAGGCCCACAATCTGCGGAACGCGGGAGCTCAACGTTCAGGGGCGGTGGATCGGGTAATTACGGCGGGTGGCCACCCGAAGCGAGTAGTGCTGCTGACTGCGACACCGGTCAACAATTCACTTGCCGATTTGGAAACACTGGTCAAATACTTCATTCGTGATGACGCGCGATTCGCTTCCTTGGGGATACCCAGTATTCACGAATACATCAAGCATGCCCAGGCCATCGATCCGGCCAACTTGACGCCCGAGCATCTGTTTGACCTTATGGACCAGGTTGCCGTTCGGCGAACGCGGAAGTTCGTTAAGGAGCACTACGCGAACGAACTCATCACCGGGCCCGATGGCCAACCAACGACCATAAAGTTCCCGCAGCCCAAAGTCAGGAGAATCGACTATGAGCTCGACGATCACGGGCTGGAACTCATTGATGCGATGGTCTACGCACTGGATGATCCAACCGACCCCCGAGCTCCACGGGCAAGGGAGCAGAGGGCGCTAGATCCGCGGCGGCTATTGCTCGCTCGATACCTCTCCAGCAGGTACACCGTTGACCAAGATCTGCAGACCTACCAAATCAGCAACGCTGGACTCCTTCGATCCGGATTGTTGAAGAGGCTTGAGTCAAGCCCTCACGCGTTGCACGACTCCCTCGGGAAAATGATCGTCTCCCATGAAGCTTTTCTGGACGCGTTGGGGAGGGGGTATGTCCTTCGAGGTGAGGCGCTAAGCGACTGGGTCTCATCGGAATCCGATGATTTGGATGAATTCGTCGAAGAGTTTGACAACGACGAGCAGGTCGAGTCTGCAGACGGTTACCACGTCGCCGAGCTGGAGGCTGATGTCCGATCGGATATCGCTCTCCTGGAGTCGCTGCTAGAACTTTCACGTGTCGTGGTTGAAGGGTTCGAACCGAAAGTCCTGGAACTCATTGAGCAATTGGGTCGAATTGCCGAGGACTCGCGCCGCGTTGATCCTCGCGGACTATCTCGTGGCGATCGGCGCAAGGTGATTGTCTTCTCTGCCTTCACGGACACGATTATCCCCGTGCATGCGGCAGTCGTTTCGGCCATCGCTTCCGCACCAGCTGGTTCTGCCCTCGCGGACTACCGAGACCGAGTTGCACCACCGATCATGGGTTCCTACGCGAAAACCCACGAACGCGGCGCGACGGGTGGCGTCGATCAGGGTGGTCGCGCTTCGACCATCGCCGGGTTTGCGCCGAACACGGCAGGACCTCGGAACGCTGCAGGTGAAGCGGTCGCTAGGGACGAATTTGACCTCCTCTTCACCACTGATGTTCTGGCGGAAGGCGTCAACCTTCAGCAAGCCGGGCAGATGATTAACTACGACTTGCCCTGGAACCCGATGCGCATCGTTCAACGACACGGGCGAATTGATCGCATTGGTTCCAAGCACGATTTCGTGCACCTCGGGCTCTTCTTCCCATCGGAAAGACTTGACGAATTGCTTGCGCTGGAGGCCCGATTGGAAGCGAAGCTAGCGCTCGCCGATGCTGCAGTCGGTGCTGGAGAGGTGCTGCCCGGCAGAGGACCTGGGCACGAAGTTAATTTGGCAGATGATCGCGTCGTTGATGAGTTCGAGAAGCTGCTTGATGCTGGTGGCTCCAGCGCGTCACTATCAGGTGAGGAGTATCGTCGCAGGCTCTTCGGCGCTTTCAGCCTCGACGCAATTAGGAAGGCTGACGTCCTTGGCCTTCCGTACGGTTCGGGCAGCGGTTTCGAGAACTCAGCCGTGCGGGGCAATGGATACGTCTTCTGCATCAAGATTGGCTCCAGCACGAAACCGTGGTTCCGCTACGTCCCCGTGTCCGAAGACTGGAGTCTCACCGATGCGGCTGACGGTCGTCCCGTCGTCTCGGGCGACACTCTCTTGTCCCTTCGTGTCGCCGATCCGCAAAATGCGACCACGATTCGGTGGCTTCCAGACGCGGTTTATGATTCGGCGTTCGACGCATGGGAAGCGGCACGCAACAACGTCTACACATCCTGGAAAGAGCTCACTGACCCCAACGCCTTCCAACCCGACCTTCCGCTTGCATTTCGCGACGCGTACTCCCTTGTTTTTAGATCAGGCGGATACCTTGGGCGCGACGCTCAGATAGCGCTGGCGAATCGTCTCCGAAGTGTGCCTTCGGCACGTGTATCTCGCCAGGTTCGCGGAGCACTCAACGAAGGGCGCACAGATGAAGAGCGAATCGGCTTCGTCACCGAAGTGCTCGATGAAGCTGGCATCACGAGCCCACCAACACGGGAGCCTCTGCCTGACGTGGAGCTTCACGAAGTTCGTCTTGTGTCATGGATGGCAGTGAGAGGTACCCGACCGGTCGATTTGCCCGCGTAGGCCAGACTGACACTGTCGGTGCGGGGCGCTCCCGCCGGACGTATCGCCGAAACCGCCTCGCCTATAGGCTGACGGCATGGCTGAAGCTGCGGTGGAAGTGCTTCTTGGTGGGGACGAGGGCGGCATTTCCGCGCGCTCGTACACCGGAGTTCTTGGCCAGCTCACGCTGGCGCTCGAGGAGATCGATCGGGTAGTTGAACCGGATGCAGCCAGTCGACCCGTTTGGAGAGTGACCGACACGGAATGGCGACGGGATGTCGGCGCCGTTGTGCAGTTGACGCCGACTCTTCGACGTCGCACGACCCGGACTACCGCGGATCTCTTCCGACCTGGGCGCGAGTTGTGGGGCGGGGTGATGGAGCTCTCGCAGCAACCTGAGATACCTCAGGCATTCACCGCATCTGTCGTCGCGCGCGTATCGAACATCCGTCAGCAGATCGAACGAAAGAGCACCGGCCTCACGAGCGTCGCCATTGTTCCGCTCTCTGGCCCGTCCGCCATTCCGGCGGACATTAGCGACGCGGTCGAGCAGAACGCCGCGAAGGCCGTGGCGATCGCGTCGCTCGCGTATGGCTCGCTAATCGGCAGGCTAGACATGATTAGCGCTCGCGGCAAGGTGAAGAAGATCGGCCTGCGCACAGATTTCGGCCCACCAGTGATGTGTGCCGTAGACAGCCTTGAGCAGGGCGTTTATATGGATGCCTTTGAGAGACGCGTCTTGGTGTCCGGGCTTCTGAAACGGAACGCGCGCGGTCAGGCCGTCAGCCTCCACGTCGATGCCTTGGAGCTACTACCGGAGACCGGACGCATCTCGGCCACCCGCCTGCTCGGAGCGCTGCCAGAGCTTGGCGGTACATTGCCCGCAACCGAATACATTCGAGGGCGCCGTGGCGAGTAGTCGGCCCCGCGTCTATGTCGACGCGGATATTTTCGCAAGCGTGCTCAAAGCGGAGCCGACGAGCAACATCTGCATGGACGTGCTCGCCGCGGCCGAGCGCAAAGATATTCAGCTCATTGCATCGCGGCTGCTTCCGGTGGAGATTGCGGCCTACAAGGGCGGGGCGCCCGGCCTAGATGCAGCCAACGACTTGATTGCTCAGTTTCTCGACAGCGTTGAGGCGGAGTGGGTCGAACTGGACCTACTCATCCAGCGGGAAGCGGCACGACTCTCCTGGGCCCACCAATTGCGCGCGAGTGATGCCATTCACTTTGCGACAGCTCTTCGGCGCAACGCGAACCACTTCATGGCGCTCGACCAGGCATACCCGCATGGTCAAGTGATCGGAGGCATGCTTGTCGGCCCGCCCCGAATCGTGTGGGATCCCATCTTGTTCGACGGTGGGGATGGCACGGGCCACTGACCAATCACGGAAACCACCTTGGACCAGTGGCTGGTGACTTGCAATCGTTCCCGAGCTCGCCAGGGGGACGCGCCAACTTGCCTAGATCTGCGCGTGTAATACCTCCATAATTTCCGGCGGAATCGGAGAATCGATCGAGGCCCGGAGCGGAGGGAGGCTGCCATCGAGTGCGGATCTTTCACTAAGAACGACGTCCTTCGGCCGCCAACGAAGCCATCCGCTTAGGCAAGCAGCCCCGCCTCTGAGAGGAGGGCCCTGACCACCTCGATGTCGCGCCCTGGCTCGCGCACGATCTTGCCGCGCTTCAGCACGAAAGCGGTCGCCGGAATCACCAGGAGATTGATGCCATTGACGGGTACCAGTTCGACTCGCCGCTGGTCGTAGATCCGTCGCTGGATTCCTCGATGGACGCCGGAGACGGTCATCACGCTTGGCTTGTCGAAGTGCTTGACCGCTTTGTCGTGTTGCCGCTCAGCGAACTCGACCACGAGGCTGAGAGGCTCCCAGAAGCCATCCACAGGAAGATACGAGAACGACCGCTTCTTCTCGGAGAAGTCTCCGCGTAGCCATTCGAACTTGTGCTGCCGCGATGAGGGAAGACCGAGCACCTCATCGCAGAGGTTGAGCACGTAGTGTTCATCTGAATCCGCGCGCTTCGCCATCAGGCTTCACCCTTGATGAACTTCTGAACGCGCTGCTCGAACGCCCGTGCCGATGCTCGACGATTAATGAACCACGTCGCTGCAAGGTTCACTCCACCAACAAGCAATCCCAAGACAAAGCCCAAAAGGATGCCGAGCAAGCTGATCCTGCCGCCCGACGGAACCAGTAGGAAAACAACCGCGACGCCAACGATCGAGGTGAGGATTGTGATGGTGTTGATCAGGGTGCGGTTCGGCTTCTCTTCGAACTCGCCATTTAGTTCCTGAACGCTCTTGAGGAAATGCTCTTTGAGTGCCGCCTTCTCGGGGGAGTCGGGGACGGCAGCATAGGCGTTCCCGAACCGCTCGACCTTGGCCAAGAGTCGAGATTCGCGGGTAGCGCGCTGTGAGAACCACCCGACAAAGCTCACGATGATCAGCGTGACCGCACCAACAATCGCGCCTGAGATGGAATCCATGAGCACAGGCTATCGAGATGAGATGACATCACCTCCCGCTGGAAATCCCGCATGCTTCAGCGCCGCGACCCCGCGATCCGAATCGTTGAGTGCAAAGCGGCTTGGACTTCGACCGAGCGAAACCGGCCGAGTTTCAACGAACGCCGACAATCGCGAATCTCCGCAGTTGCGCTCCGACCGTGCACGGACCGATACTTGGCTCGACAGCACACTCGTATAAACGAGTCTCCGGGTTCGGCCTTTAAGGGTTCGGCTCAGACGTCGGTCGTCGTTAGAGGCGAAGCGCGTCCCTTGCATGAAGGGGCCGCTCGTGGCCAACTGTTCCAAGATTTCCTACTCGTCGCCCACCGTCGCGGGTCTTGCCCTTCGGGCGATTCGACAGAGTGCCCCACCCGGCAAGAAGCTGCCCGAGGCGATCCATCCTTGTTCGCATTGCCACGCTTGGCACCTCACTTCGGATCGCCGCAGCCGCGGCAACAAGTGGTCGAAGCTGGCGGTCATGCTTCTCCGCTAAGGCGAGGGGCAACCTTCCATGGGCTCCGGCTAGAGTTCAAATTCCGCCGTCTCAAGGTGACTCTGCAACTCACAGCCAGATACCCTTTGCCCACACTTTGCCCACACTTGTGGGCAAACGACGTAGATCGTACGGGGTCGTGGTGATCCAAGAAGCCTGATTTTACGCGGATTTCGGCCCGTTTCCGCGCCGTGACTGGGCTGCTGTTAGGGTTCGAGTCCCTCCAGGGGCACCGGACCGATGGGTGCCCACAGGGTGCGGCAACATCGCATGTCGCGGGGCGTGACGAGCACGTTCGAGTCGTATCCCGACAACCACACCACCGCATTGGTCACTGCTCTGAAGAAGATGCTCGAAGATCACGACCCAGAAGACATCGTCATTCTGAGCCCGTTCGGCGAGCACCATTCGCTGGTGGGCTCCTTTCTTGCGCGTGCCGACTCCAGCCAGCACGAACGTTGGCTACGCAAGCAACTCGTGCTGAACGGTTCGAGTGGGCAGATCCGCTGGCGGTCGATCTTCAAGTTCAAAGGCGGGGAGGCCGACGCCGTCATCCTCACTGACACGGCGCTCACGGTCGAGACTTCGTCGACGCATCCGAGGCGAGTTGGGGGGACCTTCTGTACGTCGGCCTGACGCGGGCGAAGTACCGCTGCGTCGTGCTCGGCAGCTAGGCGACGAGACCGCCGTGGTCTGAACCAACCTGTTCCAGCGGTCCTCGCTCCCGGTCTCTCAGACCAGTAATCTAAGGCGCATGTCAACACCTCCCCAGCTGGATGTCCCGATCGTCACCCTCATCACCGGCGACGGCATCGGCCGAGAGGTAGCCGCGTCGGCGACTCGCCTCGTTGCAGCCGCAGGCGGGCGAGTCAGTTGGGAAGAAGCGGATGCTGGCGCCGACGTGTTCCGCGCGGGCGTGCCGAGCGGAGTGCCGGAGGAGACCATCGCCTCCATCACGCGCACGCGCACGGTATTGAAGGGACCCCTCGAGACCCCGATCGGTTTCGGTGAGAAGAGTGCGAACGTCACGCTTCGCAAGCTGTTCGAGACCTTCGCCAACATTCGGCCGGTGCGGGAACTGCCGGGGGTGCCGACGCCGTATTCGGGCCGCGGCATCGACCTGGTCGTGGTTCGCGAGAACGTCGAGGACCTCTATGCGGGCATCGAGCACATGCAGACCCCTGACGTGGCGCAATGCCTCAAGCTCATCTCGCGACTGGGGTGCGAGCGCATCGTGCGCACCGCCCTCGAGTTGGCGGTCGCGGAGGGCCGCACCAACGTGGCGGTGGCCACGAAGGCGAACATCATGAAGATGACCGAGGGGATGCTGCAGCGCGAGTTCGCGGCTGCGGCCACCGAGTACCCCGACCTCGAGACGTGGCACGTGATCGTCGACAACTGCGCCCACCAACTCGTGAAGGCCCCGGAGCAATTCGAGGTGATCGTCACGACGAACATGAACGGCGACATCCTCAGCGACCTCACGAGCGCCCTCGTCGGCGGCCTCGGTTTCGCCCCATCGGCCAACCTCGGCAACGACGCGGCCATCTTCGAGGCGGTGCACGGTTCCGCGCCCAAGTACGCGGGCAAGGATGTCGCCAACCCCAGCGCCATGGTGCTGTCTGCCGTGATGATGCTGCGCCACCTGCAGCAGTTCGAGGCCGCGGAGACCCTGGAGCAGGCGGTGCTCAAGACGCTTGAGGACGGCATCCATACTCAGGATGTCAAGAGCGGGCCACCGGTGGGCACGGCCGAGTTCACCGCCGCAGTCGAGGAGCGGATGGGTCAGAAATCCACCACGGCATCTCGCGATCATCAGGCCCTGAAGCTCCCGGTGATCACCCGCGAGGAGACGCGGTCCAAACTGGGATCGCGCGCCACCGTGGGGGTCGACGTGTTCATCGAATCGAGCGACAGCCCGGCACGCGTCGCCGAACAACTTCAGCGCTGCCTACCGGGCACTCCGTACTCGCTCAAGATGGTCTCCAATCGCGGTACCGTCGTCTGGCCCAGCACCGGGGGCTCGACGGGCTGCGTCGATCACTTCCGGGCGCGCTTCATGATCGCCGACCAGTCGCAGTGGACACCGACCTCGGTACTGGGCTTGCTGGAGAAAATCGGCAAGGCCTATCGGTGGATGCACGTGGAGAAGCTCGAGATGCACAACGGCAAGCCCACGTTCACCAAGGCCCAGGGCGAAAACTGAGACAACTCGGCCTTAGGAGGCGTGACGGTTGACCGACGCTCTTCCGCCGCGCCGCGCCGCGACATAGTGTTACGACCATGCACTCCGACATCGACGTTGGCCCGGCAGACACCGGGGTTCGCACGGCGACTTCATCCAGCACCCATGTCGTCGTCGCTGTGGTGCGAGTTCTCTTCGCCTTGCTCTGGCTGCAGAACGTCCTCTGGAAGATCCCGCCGGATTTCGGTGCGAACCGGCGGGAAGGCTTGTGGGAGTGGGTGCACAAAGCCGTCGAGTACCCGGTGTTCCCGCCCTACTCCTTCATCGCAGAGCAGGTCATCCTGCCGGCGCTCCCTCTATTCGGATGGTTGGTCATCCTCATCGAGGGCGGGCTCGGGGTGTTTCTGTTGATCGGTTTCGCCACCCGATTCTGGGCGGTCGTCGCGATTCTTCAAACCTGCGTGATCATGCTCTCCGTTCTCAACGCACCCGGTGAATGGCCGTGGTCCTATTACTTGATGGCTATGACAGCGGCGATGCTGTGGGCCACGGCAGCCGGGCGGAGCTTCGGGCTCGACGCTGTCGTGCGGCCGCGCGTTGCCTACTCGAGCAGTCGGCTCGCCCGCCTCTACCGATGGATTTCATAAATCACCACGAAAGGAACAGACCATGACCATCACCGCTCCTGCAGTCGCGCTCGCGCCGGCATCCATTGAGGATGCGACGGCACGCGTCGTCACGGTCGCCCGGGAACACGCCGGCGATGTGGATGCCGCGGCCCGCTTTCCCGAGGAGGCCGTCGCGGAGTTGCGATCATCCGGGCTCTTCGGGCTCACC